>OGMP01000094.1_pt1 | contig 91399 bp, 78 predicted proteins | sample 1573261 | NCBI WGS metagenome assembly OGMP01 (sample SAMEA2581878, study PRJEB24529) | metagenome | biome: Human gut stool | place: China | collected 2011 | reverse complement strand
GCTCGTTAAAATCCATACTGCTGTTCATAATTCTTTTGTGTCGTTACAAAGTTATACTTTTTTTGTCATGACACAGTTTATATGACAGTCTCTGCAAATCCGCCACCAAAACTATTTTCTTTTGAGTATATGAGTCCCGTCTGGAGTGGCAATTCCCATGGGGATATTGAAAACCCACTTGCTATCCAATCCTTGTCGTACTCGAACACACTCCGGTCTCTTTCGGGCGTCATCTGCAAAGTGCCGACTGTACGTCCGTTTAATGAAACTGTGATTTTCAGTATATCTTTCATCGTCCTTTCAGTCTTCCTTGATTCTTATTTATTGTCTCAAGTTCCTCTCCAGTGGTGAATTTGCTTTTACTCATAATAGCACTCATTTCGTCAAACCAGCCAAATTCAACGACTAATTTCAGAAATGCTTCGAGAGATATCTTTCCCTTGGTTTCAAAACGCTCGAGCGTTGGTTCCGGGATGCCCGTTCTTTCAGAAAGACTGCGTCTACTCAGACCTTTATCAAGTCTGCGCTTACGACAGTTTTCTGCCAAAATTGTTGCCAGGCGTTCAGGATTCTTATCGAAAATATCAAAACTATATTCCATAATATATTCTGCCAAAGTAGAAATAATAGTACTTATCTCCTAATATAATATGCCAAAGATAGTAATTAGTGTGCTCATAGACAAATAATTTTGTATGATTCTAGTCTTTTTAAAAATTTGTTTTTCTTACTAACTGCATTAGAGTAGACGCTTTCTCATATTTTTCTGGAAGACAGAAGGGTCAAACCATATGAAGAAATAGAAGAGAAATCACAGATGGTTGCAGAAAACACTATAAGATATAACAATAAATTACCCTAATAATAGGGACGCATATTCCTGTTTACAGAACGCTGTGAAAAAGTTTCAAATACCGCATCAAATGTAAGTTGCCAAGTCTATTAAGGGTACTTACGTTAATCAAAAAGCAAAAAGGCTTTTCTTTCATAAAAAATACCGAAATGATAAAGCTTGAGACTTCTCAAAGATGAGTAAGTTGGAAGAGAAAGAATTTTCATTCTATTCTGAATGTCAGATATTTATATACTATTAAGCCATAATGTTTCTCAGAATTCGATTTGCATATCTGTTAACAACCCCAAAATACCATCTTGACAAGGATAGGCAATTCCATTATCTTTGTTCATACCTTAATTTCGAAAACAATTTGTCAATACAAAAATGATTACCCTATGAAAAATTGGATGCCTTTTGCAGCCTTATTGCTTTTTGCTGCATGCAACACAGAAAAGAAAACTGTCCCAACGGAATCATCAAGCAAACTTGTCGGTAACTGGATTGAAGTGATGTATGCCAATCCACAGATTGTTCAGGGCGTTACGCTGAAAGCCGACGGCTCCGCCAATTCTATCGGTATGAAAACCCTGCTTTACGAACGGTGGCAACAAATAGGAGATACGCTGATACTCTCCGGTAAAAGTGTAGGCAACGGTCAGACACTGGCATTTGACGATACGCTGGACATTGTGCGGCTCACCGAAGACACGCTTGTGGTGGGCAAATACGGAAACTATCAAAGAGTGTATTACCGGACGGATAAAGTGGAAGCCGTGGATGTGGTGGACTCGCTGAAACTGATTCCCGACGGCGGTCCGGTAGTGGCACAAACCTATAAAGGAACGTTGCCGGCAGCATCGGGCCTAGGAATTGAATACACCGTTACCATCCATCATCAGGAGCACAGTGGCGACGGAGTGTTTCAGGCTGCTCTGAACTATCTGGAAGCTGAAAACGGAAAGGACCGCTGCGACATTATTTACGGGCGACAATATACTTTGCGCGGGCACTCGGGAAACAAGAATGCTACGGTTCTGGAGCTGATTTCCTTTGACCAGAGCACGAAAATGTATTTCGAACAGAAAAAGGATCAGCTGGTAATGCTGGATCAACAGATGAATCCGATTGACTCCAAGTTGAACTATACATTAAATAGACAGTAAGAACACTTTATCTTAATAAATCTATGGACGAAGAAGAATGGCTTTATCGGGCAATGAATCCAGAAGATGACTTCTACATGGGCCCAGACAATGGGGAAGAGGACGAAGCTACGGATGATAAATCCGATTGATTCCAAACTGACCCATACTTTGAACAGACAATAGAAACAGGAAGTCCTGCCCCGAAAGCCATTTCTTTTTGGCTTTTCTGAGGCAGGACGTTTTATAGAAAGGATGAAAGGAATGGTTCTCGTTAGAGCCACTTGACAAACTTGTGGATGTACCAGTTCTTGACAAACTGAGTCAGCACACAGTAGCAGAGCAGGATTCCAATAAGCCAGGGGAAATAGCTCAGCGGCAGAGGCTCCAGTCCGATGGAATGGCCAAACGGGCTGAACGGAATGAGGATACCGATAGCCATAATCAGCAGCGTGAGTCCGGTTACTTGCCAAGAGGCACAGCTCTGAATGAACGGAATCTTACGGGTGCGAATCATGTGCACGATGAGTGTCTGCGACAGCAGTCCTTCGATGAACCAGCCGGACTGGAACAGGGTCTGGTGCTCGGCAGACTGGCATCCGAATACATACCACATCACCAGATAAGTAATGATGTCGAAGATGGAACTGATCGGTCCTACATAAATCATAAAACGGCTCAGGTCTGAAGCATCCCACTTGCGGGGCTTGCGCAGATATTCGGTATCCATACGGTCGAAGGGAATGGCTGTCTGCGAAAGATCATAAAGCAGATTCTGGATGAGCAGATGAATCGGCAGCATGGGCAGGAAAGGCAAAAAGGCACTGGCTGCCATGACGCTGAACATGTTTCCGAAATTCGAACTGGCGGTCATCTTGATGTATTTGGTGATATTGCCGAATGTCTTTCGTCCTTCAAGCACTCCGGCTTCCAGCACCATCAGGTCTTTCTCCAGCAGAATGATATCGGCACTTTCTTTGGCTATATCAACGGCTGAATCGACAGAGATTCCGATATCGGACTGGCGCAAAGCAGAGGCATCATTGATTCCGTCGCCGAGAAAGCCCACAGTGTTGTGCTGTTCCTGAAGCAGCTGGATGATCTGCGTTTTCTGAATCGGAGTGAGCTTGGAGAATACTGTCGTGCAACATACGGCTTCTTTACGCTCGCGCTCGCTCATGGCTTCGAGCTCGGGACCGGTCAGTGCCTGACTGGTGTCTATGCCTACCTGACGGGCTATGGTGCGCACCACGGCATCATTATCGCCCGAAAGGATTTTCACTTCAATGCCGTGCTCTTTCAGCTGACGGATGGCGCTGGATGCTGATTCTTTTGGGGGATCGAGAAAGGCCAGGTAACCAATCAGCACCATATCCCGCTCGTCGGAAATCTTGAAATTGCAATCCTTGTCCAGATAACTCTTATGGGCTACGGCCAGAACTCGCATACCCTGTTTGTTCATCTGGCGACTTACCCTACGGGCTTGTTCCCGCAACTCGGAAGTAAGGGCAAGCACCTGACCGTTCAGTTCGGCGTGAGAACAGATTTCAAGCATCTCTTCCACGGCTCCTTTGGTGATAATCTGACGCTTGCCCTGCAAGTCTTCTACCACTACGGACATGCGGCGGCGCGTAAAGTCGAAGGGGATTTCATCTACCTTTTTATAGTTGTCTTTCAGATACTCCAAATCCAGTTCCTTTACGTGCGAAAGGATGGCCTTGTCCATCAGATTCTTCAGTCCGGTTTGAAAGAAACTGTTGAAATAGGCATGGCGCAGAATGCGCTTCTCGGTGTCGCAACTTCCGTCGGCATTGATATATTTTTCCAGAACAATCTGGTCGCAGGTCAGCGTACCGGTCTTGTCCGTACAGAGAATATTCATGGCGCCGAAATTCTGAATGGCGTTGAGGTCTTTAACGATAGTTTTCTTCTTCGACATGGCAACCGCTCCTTTGGAAAGATTGGCAGTAACAATCATGGGCAGCATCTCGGGAGTAAGTCCCACGGCAACCGATACGGCAAAGATAAAGGCTTCGAGCCAGTCGCCCTTGGTGATTCCGTTGACCAGAAAGACAAAGGGAATCATCACCAGCATGAAACGGATAAGCAGGAAGCTCACTTTGCTGATACCCCGGTCGAATGCTGTGGCGGCGCGATGTCCGACAATGCTTTTGGCAATGGTGCCCAGATAGGTGCTGTTTCCGGTGGCGCATACGATTCCACGGGCCGAACCGCTCACAACCGTAGAACCCATGAAACAGATGTTTTCCAACTCTACAACACTGGCCGAACCGGAAAATGCCACTTGGCTTTCAGGACGTTTCTCTATCGGATCAGACTCTCCGGTAAGCGAAGACTGGCTCACAAAAAGGTCCTTGGCTTCTATGACACGCAGGTCGGCGGGAATCATGTCGCCGGCTGCTATCTGCACCACATCACCCGGAACGAGTTCTGCTATGCTGATTTCCATTCCGTCATTCTCCTGACGCTGCACGGAACAGGTATTCGTAACCATCTTGAGCAGGGCCTCGCTCGACATGTTGGCTTTCCACTCCTGACAGAAGCGCAAAATGGCACTGAAGATCACCATCGTGGAGATGATAATAATGGCAGTCCAATCCTGTTCGCCCGGTGCTGCCAGTAACACATCCAGAATAAAGGATATGATGACCAATCCTGTCAGTACACCGATAAAGGGATTGATAAAGGCTTTGATAAACGTGGATATCGGCTTTTTCTTCTTTTCGTGTTCTACCTCGTTTTTACCATATAATGCCTGACGTTCTTCCACCTCGTCGCCGTTGAGTCCCAAAGGAGTGGTCTGAAAGAAAGAATAGACTGCTGCCAGCGGCTGCGAAGCGGCCAACAGAATTTTCTCTGCATTAAAGGTTACAGAAGCTCTTTGTGTTTTCTTTTTCCACATTGCAATTCGTTTTAAAGGTTTTCACTTAGTTTTCTGATCACGCTGCAAAGGTAAGCCGGCTGTTTTAAAACGGCTGTTAGAAACTTATTAGAATGGTATTAGAAAACCATTAGAATTTATGGTTCCTTCCTTAAAAGGACAGAGCAGAAACAGAAGCCTAGGAAGGTGAAAACAGCTCAAAAAGCAAACTTGTTTAAACTGGGAAAAAGTCTGTTAAATATACCGTAAAAACAGTTCGGACAGTTTGGGTTGAAGAAAACATTTTCTATATTTAGCCGTCGCTAATCTAAAATTCATGAAGCACATTCTTTTACCCGATTCACGGGAGCGCAGACTGGTGTTTTATCTGGCTATGGAGGAATTTCTGGCCCGGGAAAACAATGATGAAGAAGCTTTCTTCATCTGGCAGGTAGCGCCTACCGTGATCTGCGGCCGCAACCAGAATATCGAAGCCGAAGTCAATCTGGACTATTGTCACAAAAACAAAATCAACGTATTCAGAAGAAAAAGCGGGGGAGGCTGCGTCTATTCCGATGAAGGGAACCTGATGCTTACCTGGATTACCCGCTCCGAAGGAGTGCAGCAGACGTTTGACCGTTATCTGCACCGGATTACAGAACTTCTCAACGACACAGGGGCGCAGGCCACGGTATCCGGACGTAATGATATTCTGATAGACGGACGGAAAGTATCAGGCAATGCTTTCTATCAGACTCCTGTCAAAAGTATTGTGCACGGAACCTTACTTTATCATACCAATTTCGAAAATATGGTGCGGGCCATCACTCCGGCGCAGTCCAAAACAGAAAGCAAAGGAGTAGCTTCGGTGCGTCAACGAGTTACCAACCTGACAGAGCATACCAACTGGAGCAAAGATGCCGTAAAACAGCATCTCATTCGCGCACTCTGTGATGAGGAACGGATGCTCACGGCCAATGAGATCGAAGCCATAGAGGAGATCGAAGCCACATATCTTACGGATGAATTTCTTTGGGGCAAGAATCCTGCCAGCAATCTCATTTATGAAGGTCGCGTGAATGGAGTGGGAGGCTTTACGGTCCGTTTTCGAATGCGCATGGGAAAAATCGACGGTCTGACGCTGGAAGGCGATTTCTTTGTTCTGCAGGACCCGCTTCCGTTACTTGAAAAATGTCTGTGCGGACTGCCAATTCAGGAAGATGCTTTCCGAAAGGCATTGGCTGATGTGGACTTGGGAAAATATATCTACGAACTCGACACCGAGGACTGGATACAGCTGATTTTCCGCAAACCGGATCAGAAATAGATTATCGTTTACGATGATTCATCAACCTTATAATAGTTTTTTACATCATGGAAGACCTTTTGAAAACCTGTCTTTACGACCGTCACGAGGCGTTGAAGGCACAAATGAGTCCATTCGGCGGCTTTATGATGCCCATTCAGTATTCAAACATTTTGGAAGAGCATCAGGCAGTGCGCCAGAAAGTGGGCATGTTCGATGTTTCGCACATGGGTGAAATCTTTGTCAGCGGACCGGATGCCGAATCATTCATCAATCATATTTTCACAAACGACATACGGGTAATGCCTGCTGGAAAGATTCAGTATGGCATGATGCTTTATCCCGACGGTGGGGTAGTTGACGACTTGCTCGTTTATAAGCTCGCAGCACCGAATCATTATCTGCTGGTAGTCAATGCTGCCAATATCGCCAAAGACGAGGAATGGATCCGCAATCAAAGCACTGGTTACGAGGTGTGCATCGACAATCAGTCTGACCAGTGGGGAGAAATTGCCTTGCAGGGACCGGAGGCCGAACGTATTGCCATTGAAGTGCTCGGACTGGAAAATGCCCGTGAACTGGCATTTTATACCTTTACAGAAACAACCTGGAACAGAACACCAATCTTGTTAAGCCGCACAGGATACACCGGCGAAGACGGATTTGAATTCTATGCAGCTCCGGAGGTTATTGTGGCTTTATGGGACAAACTGATTGAAAACGGAGTAACTCCTTGTGGATTGGGATGCCGGGATACACTGCGTTTCGAGGTGGGACTTCCGCTCTACGGGCATGAATTAAGCGCGGAAATCTCTCCGATAGAGGCCGGACTGGGCATGTTTGTAAAAACAGATAAGGAGGAGTTTATCGGACGCGACAGTATCCTTCGTCAGAAGGAAGAAGGTACACCTCGTAAGCTTGTCGGTATCGAGCTTACGGAGAAAGCGATTCCTCGGGCCGGATACCCGGTAGAATGTGATGGAGAGGTCATTGGTGAAGTAACTACCGGCTATCAGTCCATCTCTACCGGCAAATATGTCTGCATGGCATTGGTCAAACGGGCTTATGCAGAAATCGGACGCTCCGTATCGGTGCGGGTTCGCAAGAAAACATTTGCAGGAGTAATCTGCAAAAAGCGTTTTTACGACAAGAATTATAAAAAATAAAGACTCTGACAGGCTTTTATCAGAGTTATATTCATCTAGCATTTCATAGACCCTTATTATAAAACCCTTAAAACATAAAGAATCATGAAAACAGTAGAAGGATTATATTACAGTGAATCACACGAGTGGGTAAAGGTTGACGGCGAAGTGGCCATCATTGGTATTACAGATTTTGCCCAAAAGGCGATGGGAGACATTGTTTATGTGGATATGCCCGAGGTGGACGACGAAGTCAGTGCCGAAGAGGAATTTGGAGCTGTAGAGAGTGTCAAGGCTGCCAGTGATCTGATCAGTCCGGTTTCAGGAACTGTTACGGAGATCAACGAGGCACTTGAAGATGAATCGGGATTGCTGAATCAGGATCCGTATGAGAACTGGATCATTAAAGTACAAATGAGTGAGCCGGGCGAGCTGGATCGCCTGATGGATGCCGAAGCCTATGCGGCTTTCTGTGCTCAGCAATGAGAAGTTTTCTCCAAGAATCTTACAGCTATTATCTAAAAAGAAACAATTATGAGTTTTGCCTATTTTCCACATACCGATGAGGACATCCGGCAAATGCTTGAGCGTATTGGTGTAAAGTCGCTCGAAGATCTGTATGCCGATGTTCCGGCAGAAATTCGTTACACGCGGGAGTTCGACCTTCCGGACTCCCTGTCGGAAATTGAACTGAGGCGCAAATTTGAGGAACTGGACCGCAAGAATAACCGCCTGACGGTGTTCTGCGGTTGCGGTGCTTATGACCATTATGCGCCGGCCGTGATTCCGTCTTTGATTGCACGCAGCGAATACCTGACTGCCTACACTCCTTATCAGGCAGAAATCTCGCAGGGAACTCTGCGCTATATATTCGAGTATCAGAGTATGATTACCGAACTTACAGGGATGGACTGTACGAATGCATCCATGTACGACGGACCGACTGCGGCAGCCGAAGCCATGCTGATGGCTATGGCGGCCACAAAGAAAAAGAAGCGTGTCTTATTGGCTGATACCTTATTGCCTCAGGTGCGCGAAGTGGTAAAAACCTACGCGAAATATCACGGCGTGGAGATTGGAAGAATCGCCCAAAAGGACGGAAATACGGATCTGGAATCTTTGCAGCGGGAATTGGAATCCGGTGATGTGGCCGGAGCTCTGATTCCTTCGATAAACCGTTTCGGTATCATTGAAGATCTTTCAGGCATGGCCGATGCTTTACACGCAGCCAAGGCTCTGTTGATGGTTTACGCTGATCCGTCGGCACTGGCCGTAATCAAAACACCGGGAGAATGGGGCGCAGACATCACTTGCGGAGATGCTCAGACATTAGGACTTCCGCTGTTGTTCGGAGGACCTTATGTGGGCTATCTGGCCTGTCGCAAGGAATTGGTGCGCAAACTGCCGGGCCGCATTGTCGGCGCTACGCATGACGTAGATGGCAAGCGAGCTTTCGTACTGACCTTACAGGCCCGTGAACAGCATATACGGCGCGAGAAAGCGAACAGTAACATCTGTTCCAATCAGTCGCTGATGGCTCTTTACGTAACCATTTATCTGTCGTTAATGGGTCCGGAAGGCTTACGGCAAGTAAACGCGTTGTCGTATGGAGGTGCGCATGAACTTCATGACCAGCTGATAGCTACCGGTTTGTTTGAAGAGGTGTTTGACAAACCCTTCCTCAAGGAGTTTGTTCTGAAAAGCAAGATTCCGGCAGCTACATTACAGCAGGCACTGCTTCAGGAAGGTTTCCTGGCTGCCCTGGAAACAGAAGAGGGGTATGTGTCATTCTGTGTTACCGAGAAAAGAAACCGGGAGGAAATCGACCGGATGTTATCCATCATTAAGCAATTGAAGCCATGAAATATTACGATAAACTGATTTTTGAGCTTTCCAAAGAAGGCCGACAAGGTTTTTCTCTTCCGAAAAACACATGGACTCAAAGCCTGGATGCGTTACCGGATAATCTGAAGCGTGGCCAACGTGCCGCACTTCCGGAAGTAAGTGAACTGGACGTAGTGCGCCATTATACCAACTTGTCGAATATGAATTTCGGAGTAGATACAGGCTTTTATCCGTTGGGAAGCTGTACCATGAAGTATAATCCGAAAATCAATGATGAAATAGCCGCTATGGCGGGATTTCAGGGGATTCATCCTTTGCAACCGGTCGAAACAGTGCAGGGCGTGCTTCAGATTTACGACGAACTGGACCGTGCCTTATCGGCCATTACCGGAATGGCAAAGTTTACGCTGAATCCTTTTGCCGGAGCTCATGGTGAGCTTACCGGCTTGATGATTATGCGACAATATCATTTGCAGCGTGGCGACACCAAACGCACAAAGGTCATTGTGCCCGACAGTGCCCACGGTACCAATCCGGCCAGCGCGGCGGTTTGCGGACTTCAGGTGATTGAAGTAAAGTCTACACCACAGGGAACCATTGATGTGGAGGATTTGCGTCCGTTGCTTGATGATAGTATTGCGGGTATCATGATGACCAATCCGAACACACTTGGCCTTTTTGAAACGGAGATTCTTCAAATTGCCGAACTGGTTCACGGCTGCGGAGGATTGCTCTATTATGATGGAGCCAACATGAATCCGCTTGTCGGTGTAGCCCGACCGGGAGATATGGGATTTGATATCCTGCATCTGAATCTGCACAAAACCTTCTCCACACCACACGGTGGTGGTGGACCGGGTGCCGGACCGGTTGGAGTTGCTGCTCACCTTATTGAATACTTGCCGAACCCTAAAGTCGTGCGTCAGGAAGACGGTCGCTATACCATTGAAGGAAATGATACCGCCGCCGGACGAATTTCCGGATTTATGGGAAACTTCGGTGTACTGGTGCGTGCTTATGCCTATATCCTTAGATTAGGACGGCAACACGTTAAAATGGTAGGTCCATTGGCGACTCTGAACGCCAATTACATCAAAGAAGAACTGAAAGACTGTTTCAAGCTTCCGATTGACGCCTGCTGCAAGCATGAGTTTGTCTTTGACGGATTGAAAGACCAGTCAACCGGTATCACTACTTTGGATGTGGCCAAGCGTCTGCTGGATTATGGTTTCCATGCGCCTACGATCTATTTCCCGCTTCTTTTCCATCAGGCGATTATGATCGAACCGACCGAAACCGAATCCAAGGAAACACTCGACGGATTTATTGCAATCATGCGCCGCATTGCCCAAGAGGCTCTTGAGGACCCAGAAGAACTGCGTACGGCACCGCATCATACACCGGTGCGCCGATTAGATGAAACAACGGCCGCCAAGCAACCTGTACTCACTTTTGTAGATCTGACTGTTTCTTGACCGAAAAAGAAATAGCGGATTGGATAACACTATTAAAATTATGTACCTTATGAATACACATCAAACCGTACATAGCCCCTTGCTGATTATCGGTGCCGGTCCGGGTGGATATGAAACCGCACTGTTGGCCGCCCGAAGGGGAATCGAAGTGACTCTGATTGAAAAAGGACCGGTGGGAGGTACTTGTCTGAACGAAGGGTGCATTCCGACCAAGGCTTTTTGCCGACATGCCCAGATGCTCGATGATTTGCGGGAATCGGAAACATTGGGAATCCGTAACCTGAACTTTTCATTTGACATTCAGGCGGTGCTTCAGCGCAAGGAGCAGATTGTCGGACAGCTTCGTCAGGGTGTGGAAAGTCTTTTGCAAAACAAACTGATCCGGTTTGTGAACGGTGCAGCCCGCTTTGAGGATGAGCATACGGTGCTGGTCGGTGAGGAAAGATATTCTGCAGATCATATTCTGATTGCTACAGGTTCAGTGTCCCAAACCTTACCGATACCAGGCCATGATTTGCCACATGTGATGACTTCTACCGAAATTCTGAATCTGGATTGCATTCCGCGCCATCTGTGTGTCATTGGAGGAGGAGTTATCGGACTGGAGTTTGCTTCTATATTCAAAAGCTTCGGCAGTCAGGTCACCGTACTGGAATATTGTCGGGATATTCTTCCGCACTTTGATACCGATCTGGCCAAACGCCTGAAACAAAGTCTGGGTAAGCGAGGCATCGACATTCAGACTCAGGCACAGGTGCAACAGATAGAAAAGGCCGAAGACGGTCTGCTTCGCGTGCACTATCTGAAAAAGGAAAAGGAAATATGCGTAGAAGCCGATTATGTGCTTATGGCCGTAGGACGGCGTGCCAATATCGAATCGTTGAATCTGGATGATATCGGATTACGGTACACCAAACGGGGTATTGAGGTAAACGAACAGATGCAAACGAATGTGCCCCACATTTATGCTATAGGAGATATCAACGGGCGACAGATGCTGGCACACGCAGCTACATTCCAGGGGATAAGAGCCTTGAACCACATGCAGGGACTCACCGACACGTTGCGACTGGATATTGTTCCGGCTGCGGTATTTACTCATCCCGAAGCGGCTACTGTTGGACTGACCGAAGAAGAGTGCAAGGCAAACGGCATTCCTTATCGGGTTCATAAGTCTTTCTTCCGGGCAAACGGAAAGGCTGTCTGCCTTCAGGAAACGGAAGGCTTCTGCAAACTGTTGAGCCACAAGGAAAGCGGAGTATTATTGGGCGGACATCTGGTAGGACCACATGCGGCGGATCTGATTCAGGAACTGACCGTTCTGATCCAGAACGGAATTTCGGTGAATGATTTAAGAAATACCATTCATGCTCATCCCACATTGGGTGAAGTCCTTTTAGATGCCGTTAAGGAAGAATAAATGAAGAAGAACGGAACTTCATGTTTTTCCGGCATTCAAAAGAACATAAAAGCAGCAATGTAGTAAAACAAAAAAGTACATAAGAGAAGCTACGGATTGTAGCTATAGCATTTAAAAAGGGACGGATCAAACTCTGAATTGAGTTGTGATCCGTCCCTTTTCTTTTATCATTGTAGGATACTCCAATTTCAAATCGTAAGTTCACATTTGAAAATTAAAGTTTGATGCGTCCTTGTATCATATCCCGATTTATTCAAAAATTAGAATGAACCGGTTATTTGATATTTCTCTTGTTCAAGGCATCCGTATATTTCTGCGCATTCTGTAAATGCTCTTCGTAAGTTCGGGCAAAATTATGTGTTCCTGAGAAATCTTCCTTGGCACACATATACAGATAATCGTGATCAACCCGGTGGAGTACAGCATCGATAGATGCTACAGTCGGAATGCGGATAGGTCCTGGAGGCAATCCTACATTCTTATATGTGTTATACGGACTGTCAATGGTCAGATGCTTGTGATAGATGCGTCGCAATGAGAAATCCTTTAAAGCATACTTGATGGTAGGATCGGCCTGCAACGGCATCTCCTGCTTCAGGCGGTTGATATACATTCCGGCCACCATAGGCTTTTCTGCATTGTTGGCTGTTTCCTCCTCTACAATAGAGGCAATGGTAATCACTTCATTCGGGGTCAGTCCCAACTTTTGTGCCAGTTCCGCGCGTCCGTCTGTTTTCCAGAAGGCTGCATTTTCTTTCTGCATGCGCTTCATCAGGTCTTCCAGACTGATGTTCCAGTACACCTGATAGGTGTTGGGGATGAAGAGCGCCATGATGGTGGCTGTGTCATACGAAAGAGTGGCGCAGAATGCAGAATCCTGCAGTGCCTCGCAAATCGCAGTGGAGTCAACCATCAGTTTGCGTCCCAGCACACCGGCCAGTTTATCCACCGTGCGCACACTCGGGATGGTCAGGTTTACAGGAGACTGGTTACCGCTTGCCAATTTACGATAGGTTGCCAGTTGTCCTTCTTTGGGGCTGACGGCATAACGTCCCGGATGGACAGTCATGGGCTTCAGAGTTTCCAGAATGGAATAGCCCCACAGACAAGACGGCTGAGCCGCTGTCTCTATCTTGCTGCGGATAGAGTCGTTCGTGTCGTCGTCATCTACATAAACATACACGGTTTCGCTGATCTTGTAGCAAGAACTGAAGAACAGGGAATACACCGCAACGCATGCGGTTACCAATACAACGGCACCACCGATCAGAAGTGCCTTTTTCTTTGTTTTCATATCTTTACTGTAATTTTTTATTCTGTCGGTGCTGCCGGCTTCTGTTCGCTTCCCTCGGCCGGTTTGTTTGACTTTCTGCGGCGATGATGGCTTCTTCTCTTTTTGGCCGGTTTCTTTTCAGCCTGTTCTGCCGTCACCTCTTTCTTTGCGTCGCCCGGTTCCTTTGTTTCAGGCTTTGGGGCCTCCTGAGTTCCGTTTGTTTTCTGCGGCTTCTTGGATTCTGACTTTTTGGCCTCTGTTTTGGGTTTACCTTCGCCCGAACCGCCCTTTCCTTTTTTCTTGGACTTTCGGCTTTTCTTCTTGAAAGACTCTTCCTTCAGCTCCGGTTTGGCGAAATCTTCGGGGAGTGTCACCGCTGGAATTTCAATCTCCAGCTGTCTTTCCATCCGTTTGAAACCGGTATATTCTTTTTCGCTGATCAAGGTCAGAGCATTTCCATCGTTGTTGGCACGCGCTGTTCGTCCGATGCGGTGCACATAATCTTCGGCATCGTGCGGCAAGTCGTAATTAACGACCAACTGAATATCGTCAATATCAATGCCACGGGCCACAATATCCGTAGCTACCAGAATATCGATTTGCTGTGTCTTGAAAGAATACATCACAGCGTCGCGTTCTTTCTGGTCCAGATCGGAGTGCATTTCTCCCACGTTGAAACCTTTGCGGAGCAAGGCACGGGCAATATCCTTCACTTTAATCTTGGAAGAAGCAAAGATGATGACGCGCTGCGTAGGGTAGTGTGTGAAGAGCCACTTGACAGCTTTCAGCTTTTCTGCCTCACAGCAGAACACCACCTCCTGCTTGATTTTTTCAGCCGGTTTGGATACTGCAATCTTGATTTCTACCGGATCTTTCAGGATGTTGCGGGCCAGCTGCTGAATCTTGGCCGGCATTGTGGCCGAAAAGAGGATAGTCTGGCGTTCGCGCGGCAGGAGCTTTTCAATTTGCAGGATGTCCTCGCTGAATCCCATGTCCAACATGCGGTCTGCCTCGTCCAGAATGAAATACTTCACATGAGACAAATCCACATTGCTCAGACTCAGGTGACTGATCAGTCTGCCCGGAGTGGCAATGATGATGTCTGCTCCCATCAGCAGTCCGCGCTTTTCCTGTTCATAACGGATTCCGTCGTTGCCTCCGTAAACGGCAACGCTTGAAATCGGCACATAATAGGAGAAACCGGCCAGTGACTGGTCAATCTGCTGTGCCAATTCGCGTGTCGGCGACATGATGATGCAGCTGATCTTGTTTTCCGGTCCCGGGTTGTCGCACAAGCGGCTCAGCACCGGCAACAGATAGGCTGCGGTCTTTCCGGTTCCGGTCTGTGCCACTCCAATCACATCCCGTCCTTCCAGAACGGCGGGAATGGCATGCTCCTGAATCGGTGTGCAATCTATAAAGTTCATATCATCCAGGGCATCCAGCACCTGGTCGTTCAAATCTAATTCGTAAAAATCCACGTTTCTAATTTCTTTATCTTGGTGCCTTCTTGTAAAGGAAGAAAGCAATTATTGTAAATATGATATTCGGCAGCCACACCGCCAAAGCAGAAGGCCAGTCGGCATTGATGGCCAGAGTCGAGGAAATTGTCTGGAAAAGGATGTAAGAGGCACTCAATGCCAGACCGATTCCCAGATAAAGTCCCATACCTCCCTTGCGTTTTCGGGCAGAAAGCGACAAACCGATGGTGGTCAGAATAAAGGACGCAAACGGGGTGGCATAGCGTTTGTAATATTCCACCTCAAAAGGCTTCACATTACCCAGTCCACGCCGTTTCTGCTTTTCAATATATACCTTCAGTTCCGGATTGGTCAGAATCTCCTGCTGGTTACGCGTCTCCAGGAAGTCGGCAGGCTCCATCATGATGAGCGAGTCCAATTTGGAACCGGAAGTGATACGCTCACGCATTCCTTTCATTTCGCGGATGGTGTAGTTGCTGATTTTCCAGTGATACTGCTCGTCGGCAAGGGTATCATACTTGATGGTGCTGGCGGTCAGATGCGAAACCAGTTTCTTGTTTTCAAACTTATCCAAGGAGAAGCGGTAGCCTGTTTTGGTCTCTCCGTCAAAATGCTCGATAAAGGCAATCACACCGGTGTCGACCTGCAGCTGCACGTTCTGTGCAAAATTGGCACGCTGTTTCTTCTTGTAGATATTTTCAAAGTTGAGTCGTTTTTCACTGCCTTGCGGTATGACATACGAACCCAGTACAAACGAGAGCAAGGCAATGATAGCAGCAGAAATCATGTAAGGGCGCATCAGGCGCTCAAAACTCATTCCTGTTGACATCATGGCTATGATCTCCGAATTCTCTGCCAGTTTGGAAGTGAAGAAGATCACGGAAATGAATACGAACAGCGGACTGAACAGGTTCGAGAAGTAAGGAACAAAATTCAGGTAATAGTCAAAGATGATTCCTTTGAGCGGCGCATTGTTCGTGGTGAATTTATCAATATTTTCGTTATAATCGAAGACAATCGCTATGGAAATGATCAGAATGATCGAAAAGAAGTAGGTTCCCAAAAACTTGGCAATCAGATAGCGGTCCAGTCGATTCAACAACTTGACAGAAGAAAGCCATCCCAGCGGCTTTCTTCTGTCTGAGTTATCCTTGTTTTTCTTTTTGAAGAGTTTCATGCAGGACTGTTTTTATAATCTCACAGATACTTTTCTTACCATCTCGGCTTTCCATGCAGAGAAATTGTCGGCCAGAATCTGCTTTCTGGCTTCCTGAACCAACCAGATATAGAAAGCCAGATTATGAATCGAAGCAATCTGCAGGGCCAGCAGTTCCTGTGCCTTGAACAGATGATGCAGATAAGCCTTTGAGTAGGCTGTGTCTACGTATGAAGTACCGTCAGGGTCTACCGGCGAAAAGTCGTCGGCCCATTTCCGGTTGCGCATGTTCATAATACCGTTCCGTGTAAAGAGCATGGCATTACGTCCGTTGCGTGTAGGCATCACACAGTCGAACATATCCACTCCGCGCTCGATACCCTCAAGCAGGTTCACCGGAGTGCCCACACCCATCAGATAGCGGGGCTTGTCCTTAGGCAGAATCTCATTCACGACCTCGATCATTTCATACATCACCTCGGCCGGTTCGCCCACCGCAAGACCACCGATAGCATTACCGTCAGCGTTCTTGCTGGCTACAAACTCAGCAGAACGGCGGCGCAGGTCGGGATAAGTACATCCCTGCACAATCGGGAACAACGACTGTCCGTAACCATACTTCGGGGCGGTTTCGTTGTATCGGTTGATGCAGCGGTCCAGCCAGCGATGTGTCAGCTCCAGACTCTTGTGGGCATATTCATAATCCGAATCACCGGGAGGGCACTCGTCAAATGCCATCATGATATCCGCACCGATGGAGCGTTCGATGTCCATTACCTTCTCGGGAGTGAAGAAATGCTTGGAACCGTCGATATGCGAACGGAACTCGCAGCCCTCTTCACGCAGCTTACGGATACCGGTCAGCGAGAACACCTGAAAACCGCCGCTGTCGGTCAGCATCGGTTTGTTGAAACCGTTGAAACGGTGCAGGCCGCCCGCCTTTTCCAGAATCTCCGTTCCGGGGCGCAGATACAGATGATAGGTGTTTCCCAGAATAATCTGCGCTTTGATATCCTCCGTCAGATCCTTCAGCTGGACACCCTTAACGCTGCCCAAGGTACCCACAGGCATGAAGATCGGAGTTTCAATGTCTCCATGATCCGTTGCCAGCACGCCGGCGCGTGCGTTGGTCTTCGCGTCGGTGTGCAGCAGTGTAAACTTGGAATTGGTCTGTTTATTTATGGTCACCATTGTTTTCTTCGAATTTAAAAATAATCGGATGCTTAACTTTTTCCTTCAGCAAAGCAAACTGAAGCACTTCCTCCACATTATCTACATAATGGAAGGTGAGTCCCTTCAGATACATTGCCGGAATCTCTTCGATATTCTTCTTGTTTTCCTTGCAAAGAATGATATCCTTGATGCCGGCACGGCGTGCTGCCAGAATCTTTTCCTTGATACCGCCCACAGGCAACACCTTGCCACGCAGCGTAATCTCACCCGTCATGGCCAGATTGCTACGTACTTTGCGCTGGGTCAAGGCCGAAGCCAGAGACGTAGCCATGGTGATACCGGCCGAAGGACCGTCTTTAGGCACGGCACCCTCGGGCACGTGGATATGAATGTTCCAGTTCTCAAAGATGCGGTTGTCGATATTCAGGTCCTCAGCGTGTGCCTTGATATATTCCAAAGCCAGCATGGCCGACTCCTTCATCACATCGCCCAGATTTCCGGTCAGCGTCAGTTTTCCGGGTTTTCCCTTGCTCAGACTTGTTTCTATGAACAGAATCTCACCGCCCACAGAGGTCCATGCCAGTCCGGTTACCACACCGGCATATTCATTACCCTGATAGATGTCGCGGGTAAACTCCGGCTTACCGAGCAGCGTTTCGATGTCTGCCGGTTTGATTTCGCTGTAAGGCATTTCATTGGTCCGTGCATATTCCAGAGCAATCTTGCGGAACACCTTGTTGATTTTCTTCTCCAGACCGCGCACACCGGATTCACGGGTATAGTTTTCGATCATAAACTCGATGGCCGAGCGCGAGAACTTGATGTCGCTCTTTCCGGCCAGACCGTTGTTTTCTTTCTCCTTAGGGATCAGATGACGCTTGGCAATCTCAATCTTCTCTTCGGTGATGTATCCGCTCACCTCGATCAGCTCCATACGGTCGAGCAGAGGGCGGGGGATAGTACCTATATTATTAGCGGTAGCAATGAAGAGCACCTTGGACAAATCGTAATCCAGGTCCAGGAAATTGTCATGGAAAGCGTTGTTCTGTTCCGGGTCGAGCACCTCGAGCAATGCCGATGAAGGATCTCCCTGCACGGTATTCTGACTGATTTTGTCAATCTCATCGAGGATAAACACCGGATTAGAGCTTTCCGCCTTGATCAGATTCTTGATGATACGTCCCGGCATGGCACCGATGTATGTTTTGCGATGGCCACGGATTTCCGACTCGTCATGAAGTCCACCGAGCGACATACGCACATATTTTCTCTTCAGGGCTGTGGCCACACTGCGTCCGAGGGAAGTTTTTCCCACTCCCGGAGGGCCATACAGACAGATGATCGGTGCCTTGAGGTCACCGCGAAGGCGCAACACGGCCAAATGCTCCAGAATACGTTCCTTGACTTTCTCCAGTCCGTAATGATCCTTGTTGAGCACCTTTTCGGCATTCTTCAGGTTCAGGTTGTCTTCGGTATAGGTATTCCACGGCAGGCTCAGCAGGGTTTGCAGATAGTTCAGCTGCACATTATAGTCCGGACTCTGCGGATTCAGACGCTCCAGCTTGGCCAGTTCACGCTGAAACACCTGCTCGATTTCCTCATTCCAGTTCTTCATCGCGGCCTGATTTCTCAGCTGACGGATATCCTGGTCTTGGGGAGTGCCTCCCAGCTCATCCTGAATGTTCTTGATCTGCTGCTGCAGGAAATATTCTTTCTGCTGCACATCCAGATCCTCACGGGTGCGTCGCTGAATTTCGGCACGCAGCTCGGCATACTGGATTTCCTTGTTCAGCTGGCGCAACAGAATCTCCGTACGCTTCACCATAGAGCCTTCGCTCAGCAATTCCATTTTGCGGCTGATGGCAAACGGGAAGTTGGCACAGATAAAGTTGATCAGGAAAGTCTTGTTTGAAATATTCTTGATGGCGAAGATCGATTCACGGGGAAGCTGCTCGTTCATCTTGATATATTTCATGGTCACCTCGCGACAGCTCTCCACCAGGATTTCATACTGTGCATCATCCTTAGCCGGCAATTCATCGTTAATCTTAACGGCATTACCTATTAAATAAGGAGATTCCTCGATGATGCCCGAGAGCTCAAAACGGCTCATACCCTGAAGAATCACGGTGATGGACTGATCCGGCAGTTCAAGCACCTTTACGATTTTTGCCACTGTACCGACATGATACAGGTCTTCGAAGAGCGGATTGTCTGTTTCCGGTGTCAACTGGCACACCACGCCTATATGAAAATTCTTCTTCTCTGCCGCCTTGACCAGCTTGAGCGAACTCTTGCGTCCTACAGCAACCGGCATGACTACTCCCGGAAACAGGACCATGTTCCGCAGCGGAAGGATGGGCAAAGTTTCATCCACATCAACTTCAAATACGCTGCTCTCGTCTCCTTCAAAGTCGGCAACTAAAGAAAAAGGATTCTGATTTTCGTCAATTTGCATAAACTCTCTATTTGTTTTTTATATTTTTTGTGAAACTCGGCAAAGATACAAAATTGTGTCTATTATACCAACTATAAATATTGTATTTGATTTTAATTAGTTATTTTTGCAACAACTATAAACAAAGACGAAGATTTTTTGAGCAATGAATTCATTCCATTTCAAGCAATTTTCCGTAAGTCATGAGCTTTGCGCCATGAAAGTGGGGACCGACAGCGTGCTGTTAGGCGCGTGGGCCGACTGTGTGCCGGCGCAGCATATTCTGGATGTGGGCACCGGCTCGGGCATCCTGGCTCTTATGGCGGCCCAGCGCAATCCGAACGCCTCGGTCACTGCTCTTGAAATAGACCCTTCGGCGGTGGAGCAGGCACGCATCAATGTGGCGCAGTCTCCGTGGAGCGGGCGTATTCATGTGGTTCAGGCAGACATCCGCACCTGGGAGTCGCCCGCGGTATTCAACTGCATCTTGTGCAATCCGCCGTTCTATACCAACGGACTGATGTCGCCCACTGCCCAACGGAACCAGGCCCGTCAGGCGGCCTACCTGCCTTTTGACGAACTGATAGCCCGCTGTGCGGCTCTGCTGACGGACTGCGGCACCTTCCACGTCATTATTCCGGCCGAAAGCTGTGACTCTTTCAGCATGCTTTGTTGGGAAAACGATTTGTATCTGCAAAGGAAAGTATGGGTACACACCAAAGAAAACAAACCGGCCAAGCGGGTGCTGCTTTCTTTCTCGCACGCCCGATGTCCTTATCCGGCGGGGGAGAAACTGATTCTTAAATCAGAGGAGAATGAACCCACCGATGCTTACCGGCAACTGACCGGAGACTTTTATCTGAAATATTGAAACGTTTTGCCCCTTGTTGCATGCTTCATTCACATAGAAAGCATGCAACAAGGGGCAAAATTTTTTTTTGCAGCAAATGTTATTTCAAGCGTTTCAGACTCTTACGCACGTGCTCCTGGTGCGAACGGATAAGGCGTTTCTGCTTTTCGATGATTTCGTCGCGGAACTGGTTCAGGTCGCTGTAAAAGTTTGAAAACATTCTCAATAGCGGCGGCTGCGGAGTGGTGTGCGAATTGATGACCACATTCAGTCCTTTTTCTACCAGAATCACATCCACATTCTTGCCGGCCATGACCGGATCACCGTCAAAATGAATCACTCCCGGAGCCGCTCTTTCGATGCTTACCTTCTTGCAGCGGAAGGTTTTGATCTTGCTGTTATGATCTATTGTGCGGTTGAAAAGCTGAATGGCTATCTGTGGCGCTTCGAGCACAGAGATTGGTTCCATAATGGTCACGTCCATCAGTCCGTCACTCATCGAGGCATTCGGAGCGATATAGGCATTGTTGCCGTATTGCGACGCATTGGCACAGGCAATCAGGAAAGCCTTGTAAACCATCTGTTTGTTGTCGTCAATCGTGATGGTATAGGTGTCCGGCTTATAGCTCAAGCCCTCGCGCAACGTATTCTCTATATAAGTAAGGAAACCGCGCTTGCCGGCTTCAGCAAATTTGGAACTGACAAAAGCGTCAAACCCAATGCCGCAGGTACAGAAAAAGGGAATGTTGTTGATTTTGCCATAATCCAGCTCGTGAATCACACATTCGTTGAGCACCTGTATGGCTCCCACGGGATCGATCGGGATTTCCAGATGCCGGGCCAGTCCGTTTCCGGAGCCGCAGGGAATGATTGCCAGTGCGGTCTGGCGGTGTACCAGCGAGCGGGCCACCTCGTTCACTGTGCCGTCGCCGCCGATGGCAACCACGATATCAATGCCGTTGTCGGCCGCTTCGCGGGCAATCAGGGCCGCGTGCCCCGCATATTGCGTATATTTTATCTCATAGTCAAAGCGTGTTGTATCCAGATAATTGCCGATGTCTGCAATGATCTGGTCCTTTTTCTGGGTGCCCGAAATGGGATTGATTATGAAATGGATTCTTTTCTTCTCAGCCATAAGTAATTGAGTAAAAAACATGTTGTTTAGCAAACACAAAGATACTCTTTTTTTTCCTCTTTCATGTTCTGAACTTCATGAAAGGCAGACTTTTTGTTATTTTTATGTTTGATTTTCCCCGATTAAAAATTTTAATTATTATTTTTGCAGCGGACTTTCAAAGAAAAGGTCCGAAGAATTTCTATAAACCTAACATTGAAAATGGGATTATTACAAGACAAATTAGCAAAGTATGATGCGCCCCAGAAATTTATGGAAGCAGGGGTGTATCCTTATTTTAGAGAAATTGAAGGCAAACAGGGGACAGAAGTTTTGATGGAAGGACACCGTGTCCTGATGTTCGGTTCCAACGCTTATACTGGATTGACTGGAGATGAACGTGTCATTGAAGCCGGCGTACAGGCACTGAGAAAATACGGCTCAGGATGTGCCGGTTCCAGATTTCTGAACGGAACTCTGGATCTCCATGTGCAACTGGAAAAAGAACTGGCTGCCTTTGTAGGAAAGGACGAAGCACTTTGCTTTTCTACCGGATTTACTGTAAATTCCGGAGTGCTGGCCTGCATCACCGACCGCAATGACTATATCATCTGCGACGACAGAGACCATGCTTCTATCGTAGACGGAAGAAGACTGTCTTTCTCACACAACCTGAAATACAAGCACAACGATATGGAGGATCTGGAGAAACAGCTCCAGAAGTGCAAGCCCGATGCAGTGAAACTGATTGTCGTTGACGGTGTGTTCTCTATGGAAGGCGACTTGGCCAACCTGCCGGAAATCGTGCGCCTGAAGCATAAGTACAATGCCAGCATCATGGTGGACGAGGCACACGGACTGGGTGTGTTCGGACGCAACGGACGTGGTGTGTGCGACCATTTCAATCTGACCGATGAGGTGGACCTGATCATGGGAACATTCAGTAAGTCTCTGGCTTCTATCGGCGGCTTTATCGCAGCGGACAAGTCCATCATCAACTGGTTGAGACACAACACCAGAACCTATATCTTCAGCGCTTCAAACACACCGGCTGCCACAGCCTCTGCTCTCGAAGCCCTGCACATCCTGCAGCAGGAGCCGGAACGTATCCAGAAACTGTGGGACGTTACCGACTATGCCTTGAAGCGTTTCCGCGAAGAAGGCTTCGAAATCGGTGCTACCGAATCGCCGATCATTCCATTGTACGTGCGCGATACCGACAAGACTTTCCTCGTGACCAAACTGGCATTCGACGAGGGTGTGTTCATCAATCCGGTAATCCCGCCGGCCTGCGCTCCTCAGGACACCCTGGTGCGCTTTGCCCTGATGGCCAACCATACCAAAGAGCAGGTTGACGAAGCTATCGAAAAACTGTCTAAGGTTTTCAAGCAGTTGGATATCATCCGATAAAAAGGCTTTTTATGATCTTATAGAAAATAAATTGAAGTGGATTCTCCGTTTCCGAACGGGAGTCCACTTTCAATGTTTATGCTTTTACCCTGAAAAAACAAAACTATCTATGAAAACAACCCGATACACAAGATGCAGGAGCGGGGCTGTTCTGTCTCTGGGAGGACTTCTGTTCCTCATGACTGCCTGCGCTCCGAAAACACCCAAGGAAAACAGCAGCGAAACCCCTGTCATCTTTCCGGACTACAAGAATGTGGTCGTGCCATGCAACATAGCGCCTCTGAACTTTATGATGGATGGGGCATCCAGAATCTCGGCCGACTTCTTTGTAGGAAACGAGAAACTGTTTACCGTCAGCGGAACAAACACCATCAAGATTCCCGAAGACGACTGGCAAGACGGTCTGAAACAGGCACGGGGAAAACAGATGCGTATCTCCGTCTCCGTATGGAACGACCAGCATCAGGAAGGAGTGAAATATCGTGATTTCCGGATTACTGTGTCTGCAGACTCCATCACTCCCTGGATTGCCTACCGCCTGATACCGCCGGGCTATGTGCTTTGGAAGAGCATGGGCATCTATCAGCGCCATCTGGAGAATTTCGAGGAGGAATGTGTGGTGAGCAACAACGAAAACCACGACGGCTGTGTCAATTGCCACAGTTTCCAGAACTATTCTCCGGAGCGTTTTCTATTTCACGCACGAGGCAAGAACGGTTGCAGTGTGCTGGTTCAGAACGGAGTACCCGAACGACTGGAACTCGACAAGATGGAGCCTCACTTCAAGGGCACTTACCCGTTCTGGCACCCGAAAGGCCGTTTCATCGTACTGGCCAACTGCGACACGCATCAGGCTTTCTATGGCCACAGCAACAACAAGGTGGAGGTCTATGATCTGGAATCGGACCTGATGGTTTACGACACGCAAGAAAAGAAAGTAATCACCGACCCGCGGTTCACGGAAAAACGGTATTGGGAAACGTTCCCGGCTTTTTCGCCCGACGGAAAGTCGCTTTATTTCTGCCGCGCTCAGGCCTGCAACATTCCCAAGGAATATGACAAGTTGAAATATGCTCTGCTACGCACGGACTTCAATGAGCAGAACGGCACACTGGGCAGTAGGGTAGACACCCTCTATAATCCGGCCACCGAAAAGGGCAGTGTTTCTTTCCCCCGCATCTCGCCCGACGGAAAGTATCTGCTGTTTACGGAATCAGACAGCGGTACCTTCCCCATCTGGCACAAAAAGGCCGACCTGAAAATGATCAATCTGGCTACCGGCGAACGTGTAAATACCGATGCCCTGAACAGCAGCGATGTGGACAGCTATCACAGCTGGGACCAGAAAGGAAAATGGATTATCTTCAGCAGCCGTCGCCTGGACGGACGGTACACACGTCTTTTCATCGCTCATTTTGATGAGAAGACCGGATTCTCCAAACCTTTCCTGTTGCCGCAGAAAGCTCCGGTGCAGAACAACGAACGCATGTATTCGTACAACATTCCGGAATTTGTAAGCGGACCGGTTGATCTGAAAGAGTCCGTTGCCGATTTATTTGAATAACCCAAGAAATTACTGACCATGAATTTCAAGAAATATTCCAATCATGCCGGCAATCTGCTGCTTTGGATGGCCACGTTCGCCACTCTGGGGCTTTGCTGTCCGGCAACCCTGAAGAACATCGAAGCCCAAAACCCTTTGTTGGGAGCGGGTGACTTTATCTCCGAAAGCCTGCGCTATCCGGGCGGACTGGTATCCATCGCCAACACCTGGCTGCAACAGTTTTATGTCTATCCGTGGCTGGGAGCAGCCCTTACGGCCACCCTCATCACGGCGTGCAGCCTGAGCATCGGCGCAGCTCTCCGCAGTCTGAAAACCCGCTGGGCAGCTCTTGTCGGACTAATCCTGGCCTCGGTCATTCTGTTTGTGGAGTTTCCCAACCAGCTGACTTTGTTGCAAATCACCTTGTCCCTGCTTCTCTACGCCGGATATGCCGCCCTGAAGATGCGGAACCGCAGCGCAGGGCTTGCCATAGCCTGCCTGCTCGTCTTTCCGGTTCTCGGAAGTGCAGCCACCTTTGGTCTTTATCTGGCCTTTTTGCTGACCGATCTGGCCGAAAGCCGCCGCATCGGTTCGTGGATTTATAGCGCCGTAGGGCTGTTCCTGAGCATTCTTTTCCCATACCTGTGGAGCGAAGGCATCAGTTATCTTGATGAAAATCAGCGCCAGTTGTTCCGTATGGATGCCCTGTCGTTTGTGTTGCCCCTGCTGCCGATAGTTCATCTGTTCTGCAAATCGAAAGCAAACACCACGGACATAAAACATCCGGCAGTGGAGTGGGGCTGCCATCTGGCCGCTGCCCTCATCATACCGGCCTTATTCCTGATACAGAAAGGAAAAATAGCGCAGAAAGAAGACCTCTATCACATGGAGCAGGCAGCCGAAGAAGGCGACTGGAGTACCGTGTATCAGCTGGCCAACGCCAACCGGCCCAATTATACGGACTTGCAGCTGAGATATGCGTTGCTGGCTGAAAGTGAAGCCGGAACGCTGGCTGACAATCTGTTCTTCTATCCGGTAAACTCAACGGATAACTTCTACTTCAATCGGAAAACAGAAGTGATCCCTGCTTTCTTCAATGCCTTGTTTTATAAAAGTGTAGGGGTGGGTGACGAATATATGCATCAGATTTTTGAAATGGGCGTGCAGAATCATGCTTCGGCTTCAGCCCGCACCATCCGCCATCTCACCGAAGCCGCCATCATGCAGGGCGACAAGGCACTGGCGCGCAAGTATTTTGACATCGCTTGCCGAAGCCAGAAGGAACAGCAATGGACCGAGCGCACCGCACAAAAACTGAACGAACTGAACAGCACACAGGTCACAAAAGATTCTGTGCCGGACCGCTCGGGTTATTTTATCGGTTCCTATGCTCCCAAACTGGAATTCACTTATATGGCTCTGGACGACAGTACCAACACCAAGCGCATCAATCTGATGCTTTGCAGTTTCCTACTTGAAAAGGATATGGGACGCTTCAAACAGGCTCTGAGCATGTATCGGGAACTTTTCCGGCAGCATCTGCCCAACGCTTATGCAGAAGCGTATCTGCTGGCCAATATGGACGACCGGAACTATGTATTGCCGTTTGATGTGCCGCAAAACAAGATGCAGGATTGGATGAATTATCTGCAACTCCTCAGCGAGGACCGTATCGGAGAAATCAACCAGCAGTATTCCAATACGTATTGGTATTATTATCTGTATTCGAATGCCCAGGCAGCAAAGCAACAATAAAGGGGCCACGGATTGGGAAAAGAAATCCGGAAGCCTTTAAAATCGAAAGCCTCAAACCGAACAGACAAGAGTCGGTTTGAGGCTTTTTCCGTATGAAAAAACTAGAACGTTTTAAATCCGAATCCAGAAGTCCTGTGAGCATGCAATAAGGAGCAGAAGCTCAAACAGATGGAAAGAAGCTTTTAGCATGAGAAAATCATTGTGATAAAATTCAAAAACGGTGCTGATGATTTTTTCATTTCATCAGCACCGTTTTCAAAGGAGATTCCGGGGCATTTTCTAAAGATTTTCGGAAGATGGGGGAATTCTTGGAGTTTTCCGAATATTCTATTTAACATAATACTGATTATACACAGAAATGTCAGGAGTAAAAAAACGCACATTTCCGGAGCGTTTCACAAATATAATAAAAAATCAGCGCTTTTGCAAATGACTTGCAGAAAGCGCTGATTCTCTTGCTTATATCTGTTCTCAGATTTTTCTTAGTCTTTCAGGGCACCGATAATCTCGTTTACACTGCTGTAGCCGTGCTTGTCGAGATATTCGTTGATTCCCTGAGCCACCTTCACGGTAATGGTCGGATCAATGAAGTTGGCAGTACCGATCTGAATGGCGGTAGCTCCTGCCAACAGGAACTCGATGGCGTCGGTAGCGTTCATAATACCGCCCAGTCCGATAATCGGCACGTTTACGGCTTTGGCTACCTGCCATACCATACGCAAAGCTACAGGCTTCACAGCCGGACCGCTCAGTCCGCCGGTTGCAATGGAAAGTACTGGTCTTTGCTTTTCGATATCAATGGCCATACCCATCAGGGTGTTGATCAAGCTCAATGAATCTGCTCCGGCATCAACCACGCTCTTGGCGATGGAAGCAATGTCGGTTACATTGGGCGACAGTTTTACGATCAAAGTCTTGTGATAAGCCTCACGCACTGCCTTAACCACGCTGGCAGCACCCTCAGGAGTTACTCCAAAGGCCATACCGCCCTGCTTTACGTTCGGACAGGAGATGTTCAGCTCAATGGCCGGAATATGCTCCAGCTCGTCAATACGGGCTGCACACTCGGCATAATCCTCAGGACAGGAACCGGACACATTCACAATCATATTGGTGTTGATGTCCTTAATCTGCGGATAAATGTTCTTGCAGAAATAATCCACTCCCTTGTTCTGCAATCCAACGCAGTTGAGCATTCCCGATGCGGTTTCAGCCATACGCGGATAAGGATTTCCCTCACGCGGGTTCAGTGTGGTTCCCTTAACGATGATACCACCCAAGTCTTCCAGATTGATGAAATCTGCAAACTCCAGACCGTAGCCGAATGTACCGGAAGCGGTCATCACCGGATTCTTCAGATCCAGTCCTCCAATCTTTACTCTTAAATCTGCCATAACAACTTTTCAATATTAAATACCGGACCTTCTTTACATACACACACATGACCTTCTTTAGTGTTCTCCACGCAGCACAGACAGGCTCCCACACCGCAGGCCATCATATTCTCGAGCGAAACCTCACAGTCGATGCTGTTTTCCTTGGCATACTTGGCCACAGCCTGCATCATCGGTTTCGGTCCGCAACAATAGATGCGGTCGTAACGCACCTGCGACAGGATAGAATGCTGGGTCACAAAACCAGCTTCGCCCATGCTTCCGTCGTTGGTTGTGATATGCACCGGACCATACTCACGGAACAAGTCCAACTCCAGAAGATCGGAAGCCGAGCGTGCTCCCAACAGGAATTCCGGCTCATAACCCTGCTCCTTCAGCGTGCGGCCCAGATAGAGCATCGGTGCAGTTCCCACACCGCCTCCAACCAGTAGCAGACGCTTTTCTTCAGCACCGGGCTTTGAGAAGGAATTACCCAAAGGAATCACGGTGTTCAGCACATCGTTTGGCTTCAACTCGGCCAGATGGGCAGTACCTTCACCGACTACCTGAACCAGGAACCATACTTCGTTTTTCTCGCGGTCGACGTTGTTGATGGAAATAGGACGGCGCAGGAAAGTGGCCGGCGAATTGTCCACGCGCAGTTCGGCAAACTGTCCGGGAAGCATCTCAGGAAGAGGCTCACGGCTTGTGGCTTTCAACAAAACATACCGATCATTTAAATTTACATTTTCTGTAATGATCAGATCTAATATATACTTCTTCATTTCTGTTGTTTTTGGAATTCTCTTGCAAAGATAAGAAATAAAACTGGATTTATTATAATAAGGAAAGAGAGTCTTCAGCAGAGCAGTCCCGGAGAAGCGAAAAAATGCGCTTTCGTGATATGCTCAAATTTCCGTTTTTGCGTACAAATATACGGTCGACTCCATTTTTTCAAGTCTCAGAGCGTGTTTTTATGTCTATTACCCAATCAATCAGAACTTTAAGCCGTTTTTTCCGAAAAGAAAAACATTTCATCTGGAATTTGAATGTTAAAATCGCGAAAAAGCGCCCGAAAACTCACGATTTTGTAGATAATTATCGCGAAAAAGTCTCGTAAGTACCGTCATCGAAGAAGATTCTGATTTCAACAATCTTTCGCTCCGGTTTGTCAATGATTTTCACATACTCTTTTGGTACCACCGAAGCCGCTGCTGCCTGCGCTGCTGAAGCATTCGACAGCTGTTGCACATTATCGCCGCTATTCGACAGAGATATACCATCCTCAAATTCGGACCCATTACTTTTGTTGCCCGAGGCATCAGCGCCGTCGATATACATATTGCCTTCGCCAAACATGAGCCAACTGATATTGATGTTGGGGAAACGTTTGTGGATGGCATTGACATGATTGTTCGTCGGATTCGTCTTTCCGTTGAATATATTCGATAAGGAAGCCGGAGAGATGTCCAATGCAGCAGCAAATTCCTGCTGTGTCATTCCCTCCTTCTTCATAAGCTCCATAATTCTATCCTTCATTGTTCTAAATCTTTTGTTCACAAAGATAAACAAAAGAACGGAGGTGAGCAAGAAAAATGAATTTATTTTTCCGAATCTTCAATTTATATTTTACAACCATAAATATTTATAGATATGAATCAAACGGCCTCAAAGAAGCGTTTACATACGTAAATGGAATGTGAATTCACAGATAATCATTGAATTAAAGCTTTAATAAAAATAAAATTCACGTTGGTGCTCTCATGCTTATGCTATTGGTTTTATACACTTTCACTTTTGTGATCAGAATATTCAAAAATACAGACATAATTATTAATAGTTCAGCGCTATAAACCTCATAAAATACTGGGTTTCATTCTATTAAAGATATAATAAAATGCTGTATTTTTATTCATTTACATATTCCTATCGTTTACATTTATATTTATAAACGTAATTGAGAGAAATAACGCCTTTTTGCTGAATATAGAGCTAATGAAGTTGGATTTACAAATATAAAACTACAGATATTTATATTTTAGATTTACATTTATAAAGATAAATCACCTTGTTTTACTTCCCCACCCGTTTTATCTGAGTAAGAAACCAGAGGGACAAAAACAAACAAAAGCGCGCCAGAACTTCCCGTAGGAGCGTTCTGGCGCGCTGAGATTTCAAAAAATAAGAACTACTTTAATGTAGGATGAAAAAAACCAAATCCTGAAGCAATTGCCCGGCAGATGTGTTTCCGGTGCTCTCAATACCCTTGGAACGTATATCAGCGTTTCTGATCTCTGAAATGATCTTCATCACCTTCACACCGGTATATTTCTTCATGGCGGGAAGTATATTGCGGCTCACCTGCCACTTGGGCTGCTCCAGCCATTGTGCTATGGATTCTTCTGTTTTTTGCGGAGCGTAGTACGCTTGCATCAGATTAGAGTAGAAATTAAAGAGAACAGACAACGTAACCTGAAGAGAGAAGGATTTGGGGTTACTGTTGTAATATTTTACGATCAGATTGGCCTTGTAGACATCTTTCTCGACCAGGGCATTCAGCAGCTCGAAATTGTTAAACTCCTTACTCACGCCCACCCGGGTCTCTACATCCTCTGCTGTGATGAGGTTGCGGCCTCCGGAAACGGCTACAGTCAGTTTGTCCAATTCTCCTGCCAGACGGCATAAATCGCTGCCCACATAGTTGCTCAGGATAAGAGCGGCCTGCGGCTCTATTTGAAAGCCCTGACGCTTGAGATAGGAACTGACGAAGACCGGAAGCTGGGTGTCGTACAAGCGGCGTGATTCGTACAGAATGCCTTTGTTTTTGATCTCCTCGGCGATTTTCTTACGACGGTCCAACGATCCGTTTTTATGACAAAAAATCAAAATCGTGGACGTCTGTGGCTTCTGGAGATATTCAGCCAAACGGTCCTTGTCATCGATGTGCTGAGCCTCTTTGACCAACACCACCTGATGGGTTGCCATCACCGGAAAACGCCGCGCCGCGTCAATCACGGTATTCATGCTGGTGCCCTGTCCGTAGAGGATTGTCAGGTTGAAATCCCGCTCTTCGGGAGTGAGCACCGTGTCGACAATATAGTCGCTGATCTTGTCAATATAATAGGGTTCCTCACCCATCAGATAATACACCGGGCAGAAATCCTTGGCGCGTACCCGGCGCACTATTTCCTCGTATGTGATCTCCTGTTGTTTCGCTGCCATCTTACCAATCGAACTTCAAATGTTTTACGGTGGTACGGTTGTCCCGAATCAGTTCCAGCGCGGAGATTCCGATCTGCACATGATCGTGAACAAAGCTGCGCGTCACCATACGGTCGCTCTCGCTTGTTTTAACGCCCTCTGGAGTCATTGGATTGTCCGAAACAAGGAGAAGTGCTCCTGTGGGAATATGATTGGCAAATCCACAAGTAAAGAGCGTTGCCGTCTCCATATCCACCGCCATGGCCCGTGTCTTGCGCAGATAATCCTTGAACTGTTCGTCGTGCTCCCAAATGCGGCGGTTGGTGGTGTATACGGTTCCGGTCCAATAATCGTGCCCGGCATTACGCACTGCCGTAGAAACGGCTCTCTGAAGCATGAACGCAGGCAATGCGGGCACCTCTGGCGGATAATAGTCGTTCGACGTACCTTCGCCCCGGATGCCGGCCAAAGGAAGCACCAGATCGCCCAAATGAGTCTTGCTGGAGATTCCGCCGCACTTGCCCAGGAACAGGCATGCCTTCGGAGCGACCGCCGAGAGCAGATCCATCACAATCGCCGCATTCGGGCTTCCCATACCAAAATTAATGATGCTGATATCCTGACCATGTGCCACACGCATGTTGGCCTCATAGCCCGGTTTTTCCACGCCACAGAGCTCGCAAAAGATATCCACATAGTTATTAAAGTTTGTCAGCAAGATATACTCACCAAAATCCTCCAGTTTACTCTGGGAGTATCTGGGAAGCCAATTTCTCACGATTTCATCTTTCGTTTTCATAAAAACACTAATTTTGCAGTCTGAAATAAATATGTTGTACTTTCTAAACCTAGCATTCCATGGCTGAATTGAAGTTACCCGCCTACAACGCGAAAGTGGTTGTGAAGGACGGGAAAAGAAATATCTTTGACCTTCTGCGTCGGAAATACGTGGCACTGACTCCCGAAGAGTGGGTACGCCAGCACTTTATCAATTTCTTGATTTCCTGCAAGGGTTATCCGGGTTCTCTGCTGGCCAACGAGATAGCCATTAGTTTGAACGGCACTTCCAAGCGCTGCGACTCGATTCTGTTCGACCGTCAGGGGCAGCCTCAGATGATTGTGGAGTATAAGGCTCCGACGGTGAAGATCACCTCCAAAGTCTTTGATCAGATAGCCCGGTATAATATCGTCCTGAAAGTGAAGTTCCTGATTGTCACCAACGGTATAGACCATTACTGCTGTAAGGTGGATTATCAGAACAACCGATGCGTCTTTCTTCAGGACATCCCCGATTACGAGGAGTTGGCCTGCCTATAAATCGAGCAGGCGAAGCGGATTATACGATATGTTGTGATCGTAAATATCACTGCCCTCCTCTTTCTTGATCCAGTTTACTACCCGGATGGTCAGCGGCAAGACAATGATTTCATATAGGGTCTTCAGGAGAATCTGAATGAGCATCATCAACAGCAGTTCCCTGACCGCGATCAGTCCTCCAAAAGCAATTGGGAAAAATACCAGTGAGTCGGCCGTTTCGCCGACAACGGTTGAAAGCACGGCTCTCAACGAAAATTGTTTTCCATGGCACGCCAGCTTCATCCGGCTCATCACGTAGGCATTCAGGAACGAACCTACCAGAAACGCGGATAAGCTGGCGACAACAATTCTGGGCGCCAGCCCGAAAATAAAATTAAAACTCTCTGCCCCGTTCCAGAAACGGGCCGACGGTAGCCATACGGCCAACTGTCCCATCATGACGACAAAGAAATTCATCAGAAAGCCGCTCCAGATAATCAGACGCGCTTTCTTGAATCCCCACACTTCTGCAATGCAGTCATTGATAATATACGAAACGGGGAACACAAGCAACCCGCCTGTAATAGTCAGTCCCCACAAATCAACAACCTTGGTTTCCAGCAGATTGGCTGTGATGAGACAAACATTAAACAAGATGCCCAACAGCATGAAAGGCACCGATACCTTCTCCTTCATAGCACAAATATTTACTGTATAAAAACACGAACTTCCCGACACACTGTCCGTCTGCCGGGAAGTTTCTATAAAATCAAAACTTATTCTTCTGTTTTGCGACGACGGCGCTTCGGCTTCTCCTCCACAACCTTCTGCTCGAGTTTCACGCCGGCCAGTTCCGGGTCGATCATGATTCTACCGCAATATTCGCAAACGATAATTTTCTTACGCATTCTGATATCCAGCTGTCTCTGAGGCGGGATCTTGTTGAAGCAACCGCCGCAGGCATCACGCTGCACGTAAACGATACCCAGTCCGTTACGGCTGTTCTTGCGGATGCGCTTGAATGCAGAAAGAAGTCTTGGCTCAATAGTCGTTTCGAGGTTCTTGGCCTTTTCACGCAACTTCTCTTCCTCAGCTTTGGTTTCCGAGATAATCTCATCCAACTCAGACTTCTTGATGTCCAGGTCGGTACGTCTCTCGGTCATATCTTCCGTGCAGCGCTGAATTTCGTTGTTCTTGTGCTCGATAGCCACATTTGCTTCACGGATTCTCTTTTCATTCAGTTCAATATCGAGAGTCTTGAACTCAATTTCCTTGTTGAGTGATTCGTACTCACGATTGTTACGCACATTGTCCAACTGAGTCTTGTATCCCTCAATGGCAACATGATTGGCTTCGATCTGAGTTTTTCTGTTGGCAATATCTCTCTTTGCCTCCACGATCTCGTTCTGTATTTTCTCAATACGGGTTGCGAGTCCCTCGATTTCGTCTTCCAGATCTTGCACTTCCAATGGCAATTCTCCTCTTAATGTACGGATCTTATCAATCTCAGACAACATGGTTTGCAATTGATAAAGATTCTTCAGTTTCTCCTCAATAGAAAGGTCCATCGGATCTTTTTTTGTGTCTTTAGCCATACTTTTTATTACAAATATTTAATTGGATTTGTATTCAGCGAGGTGATGTACACCGGAACACCGGGACATGCATCCGCTATGATTGAATAAATGATTTCTTTGGTATATTGTTCGCTCTGGTAATGCCCCAGCACTCCGATCTGGATATCCTGGTCATGCCCAAAGTATAAATGATATTTCATCTCTCCGGTCAGGAAGGCATCCGCTCCGATTTCCAGAGCCTGTTCGAGCAGGAAATCGCCTGCTCCGCCGCAAATCACGACTTTCCGGATCGGTCGGTCCAGCACTTCATTGTGCTGCAAGCAGTCCACCCGGAATGTTTCCTTCACCCGCTGGAGAAAATCGGAGGCATCTTCCGGCACCGGAACGGTAGCCACTACTCCACTGCCCGCCAATACGTTATGGGTATCATCGCCGATGGTCACCTGTACCATTCTGGGCTGGAGCAGACGTACATCCTCCAATCCTAACTTGTCTGCAATCTTATAGTTCACCCCGTCCTCCGAGTTGTCCAGATTGGTATGGGCGGAATAGATTGTCAGATTGTGCTTGATTGCTTTCATGACACAACGCTCCACCATCGTGCGGCCGGTGATTCGTTTCAATCCTCCGAAAAGCAGCGGATGATGGGAAATAACCAGATTACAGCCCAGTGATATGGCTTCATCCAGCACTTCCTCGGTTACGTCAAGACACAATAAAGCCCCTGATGCTTCCACCTCTGTCAGTCCAACTTGCAGGCCGGCATTATCATAGCTCTCCTGTAAGGGCAGAGGCGCGAATTTTTCAAGGGCATATAATATTTCTCTTATTTTCACGCTTCAAGAAATTTTTGTCCAAAGATACAAATTCAAAATGAGAAATCTTCTTGCGAAGAATCAGTTTTTTGAAAAATTAACACGCAAAATTTTCAGAACATATCCATTTCATTGTATTTGTCTTCCTTATAAACGAAATGTGACTGCAAAATCTGGTATTTGTCAAACGAGCGGAGGGCTGCCAGCCTGATGGTCATGACCACCGACAGCAACGACGATGCCAGGGTGATGACTACAATCATGATCTGATATTTGATGGCCACATCCGGGTCGCTTCCTCCCAGAATCTGACCGATCATGGTTCCGGGCATCGACACGATGCCCAGCACGGTCATATTGGCAATGCAGGGCGAAAACGATTTCTCAATGGCTTCGCACAGAAAAGAGCGTGTAGACTCAAAATGTGTGGCCCCGTTGCCCAGCAGGTAGTAATAAAGTTGCTGTTCGCGCTGCAAACTGCGGTAATAAGTGCTCAGAGCCACCACATTGACGGTGAGCATATTGCCCAGCAGCAGTCCCATTATCGGAATGAAATAGCGGGCATCAAACGGATTGTCCATGCCCAGCACCAGCACCAGAAAATAGAAACCGATGGAGAATGCCGAAACGGCCAGCGCCACAAACATGGGCAAGAGCAGCACCTTGCGGCGCAATCCGGTGCGCTCGATAAAGGTATAGGCGGCAACAAGAATCATGACGAGCACCCACAGGGTGTTGACCCAGGGATTGTTCCACTGGAACAGATAGCGGAAATAGACTCCCATGAGGAAGAGTTGCACGCACATCCTCACCGTGGCCCATAAGGTGGGCTTGAAGAGGCGGCTCTTGATATACCACAAATAGCAAAAAGGAATCAACATGAGGAGCATGCCTATGGCCATCCCCTCCCATCCTATATTTAATGTCTGCATCTTTCAGAGAATAATAGTTCGATCACAATGCGAAAAGAAATTCGGGTCGTGCGACACCACAACCAGCGTGCTTCCGCGTTCCTGAAGCTGTTTCATGAGCTTCACCACTCTTTCCGAAGCTTCTGCATCCAGTCCGGATGCCGGCTCGTCGACCAGACAAACCGGCTTATGGAGCATGGCCATGACAGCCAGCATGATGCGCTGACGCTGTCCGCCCGAAATCTTATGCACCTTGCGGTGGTATAACTGACGGTCCAGCCCCAGCAGATCCCACCAGGAAAAGAGTTCGTCTTCTGTAAACGGCAAATGACGGTTGGCGTGCAGTTCAAAGGGCAGACGAATCAGGTCGCGCACGCTCTCTACCGGGAAATTCAGATCCTGAGGCAGATAAGCCATCTTTTTACGGATGTCCATCACGGTGGCCGGCTCCAGCAGCACCCCGTCAATCCGGATGCTTCCCTGAGACAGGGGAACAAACCCCAGCAGTGCCTTCAGCAGAGAGCTTTTGCCACAACCGGACTTTCCGGAAATGCCAACCAGTTCCCGGGGACGGATGTGTTCTGTGATGTCATTCAGTATGAGCTGTTTCCTGAAACTTAAACTTACGTGATCCAATTGAATCATACCTTTGATTTTTATTCGGTCATTTGGATAAACTGCGGAAAACTATCCGTAGCAGAATACAAAGATACGACATATTCTTGAAATGCACCGGATTTCCGGCGTATGAATTGCACGATTTCTGTTTTAAATTCCCGCCGGAGCCGTCTCTCCTTCCCGGTCCCTTCCGTTCTTGTTTCGGTTCATCGCCGGAAAAGCCCCCTTCATCCATCTATCACGCGGTCTGGTCGGTTTTCCCCTTTTCTTTTATCCTGCCCCGCTGTATTTTTGCCTCAGAATATTCCTGAGGAATGTTCTCTGTTACCCGTCTTTCATAGTTCCTCCGCCTGTCTGCAGTCAGGCGGAGGTTTTCAGCGGGACAGCATCTTTTTCGACCGAAAACATATAACAGTATTATAATGAACAGAGTAATTATTTTATCATTTGGACTTCTGGCACTGACGGCATGCCGTTCCGAACAAGAGAAACCGGCAGAACCTCTTGCCGTTCATGTGGTTCGACCGGAACAGTTTACCCAACACGGACTTCAAGGTTTTGATTTTATTTCTGAGCCTTACCGCACCACCGAACTCTCTTTCCGCGTGGGAGGCCCCGTCCGCAAGCTGGATCTCGAATGCGGACAGTTTCTGTCCAAGGGTAGCCTGATTGCGGAAATTGATCCGCGCGACTACCAGACTGCACTTCAGAAAGCCGAAGCGAACAGGAACCAGAAAAGTGCTGAATTCAAACGCATGACCAACCTTTATCACAAGAACAACGTATCCGCTTCGAGCTACGAACAGGCCAAAGCCGATCTGGAAACCGCAGAGGCCAACTATCGCGAAGCCCTGCATAATCTGCAGGACACCCGGATGACAGCACCGACAGACGGTTATGTGCAGGAAATCATGGTGGAACGTTTTGCCGACGTGGCTCCCACACAGCCCGTGCTGACTTTCATCGACCTGTCACAGATAAAGATGAGCGTCAGCATTTCCGAAGAAATGGCTCTGGCACTCCGCAACCAGAAGGAACCGCGCTGCCGCATCGTTTTTGCCGCGAACCCCACGGATACGCTGCAGGCCGACCAGATTTATGTCACGCATACCACTTCATCGGCCAATATCTCTTATACCTGCACAGCCTTACTACGCAATGAGAACCGGCGTTTTCTGGGTGGTATGAGCGGAACGCTCTTTTTTGACATGCCCGCTCAAAAAAGCAGCAGCCTGAGCCTGCCTCTAAACGTGGTGTGTCACGACCCGATCAAAGGAAGTTATGTTTGGACCGTGGGACCCGACCAATGCGCCCGAAAAACATGGATCACCACAAGAGAACTGACCACCGGTAACCGTATTGAAGTCATCAGCGGACTGCAACCGGGGCAACAGGTCATCACCGGCAACTTCAACAATCTTTCACCCAACCGTCGGATAACCATCAAATAAACCAAAGACATGAAAAATTTAACCAAATATTTTCTGAACAACAAGGCTTTCAGCTGGCTGATTCTTTGTCTGTTCCTGATTGGAGGAGTTCTGTCGTATGTGCAAATGGGCAAACTGGAAGACGCTCCTTTCACTATCAAGCAGGCAGTGGTGACCACGCCTTATCCCGGAGCCTCGGCCCAGGAAGTGCAGGAACAGGTCACGGACAAGCTGGAGGAATCCATACAGTCGCTCGGCGAGCTGTATTATCTGAAAAGCGACAACCGGGCCGGAATGTCCAAAATTACGGTTTACGTAAAGAAAGAAATCCGCGCCAACGAGATGCAACAGCTGTGGGACAAGCTGCGCCGCAAGGTAAACGATGTGCAGAATCAGCTGCCCGAAGGAGCCGGTCCGTCGGTTGTGAATGATGATTTCGGAGACGTGCTGGGCGTGTTCTACGGACTGAGCAGTCCCACCCATTCTTACCGCGACATGGACAAAGAAGCCAAAAAGCTTAAAGACAAACTGCTCAGCGTGCAGGATGTGGCACGGGTGGAAATCTTCGGTCTGCCCACTCCAGTCATCGAACTTGAGGTGAATCCTTCTGTTCTGTCGCAGTCCGGCATCACACTGACTCAAATAGCTCAGGCCTTTGAACAGCAGAACAAGATAGTGGATGCCGGCGGCATAGAGACCTCGACCAACCGGATCCGTATCGACACGCGGGGCGTGTTCAGCAATCTGGAAGAAATCCGCCAGCTGACCATTACCGGAAAAGACGGTTCCACCTACCGGTTGGCAGACATTGCCCAGATTCATGAGTCTTACAGCCGAACACCCCGAAACGCCATGTATCTCAAAAACCAACCCGCCATCGGTCTGGCTATTTCCACAGTTTCCGACGGTAATGTCGTGGATATGGCCATACGCGTAAAGGAAGTGTTGGAGGAAGCACAGAAACAACTGCCCGAAGGATATCTCATCAGCCCGATTTACGACCAGGGACACGAGTCAGACGTGGCCAACCAAGGGTTTATCATCAATCTGATTCTCTCGGTCATTACCGTGGTGGCCGTACTGCTGTTCTTTATCGGCATCAAAAACGGATTCCTAATCGGCAGCGGACTAATCTTCTCCATCTTCGGTACTTTGATCTATATGAATGCCACCGGCATTGCCTTGCAAAGTATGTCGCTGGCTGCCATCATCATTGCCATGGGAATGCTTGTAGACAACGCCATTGTGGTTTACGACTCGGCCCTGATCAACATGGAGCGCGGCATGCGCAAGCGCCCTGCCATTCTGAAAGCGGTGTCAACGGGAGCCATGCCTTTGCTCGGAGCAACGCTGATTGCGATTCTTACCTTCCTGCCGATATATCTGTCGCCTCACATTACGGGCGAGATCCTCTCCTCTCTGTTTCTGGTTATCGCCGTATCGCTTTTCCTGAGCTGGGTTCTGGCCATCACACAGAATGTGTTCTTCATTCAGGAGTTTGTGCGCCGCCCCAAACAGGGAAGACAGAATGCCGAACTGTTCTCCGGAAAGTATTATGACGGTTTTCGAAAGCTGCTGCGTGGATGCATCCGTCACCGCTATCCGCTCATCGCCGTACTGGTCGGACTGCTGTACCTCTCTTATATCGGCTTTCAGACCGTGCCCAAACAGTTCATGCCTCTGCTCAACAAACAGTATTTCACCATGGAAATCTGGTTGCCTGAAGGAACTTCCTTCGACCGTACCCGGGCATTAACTTATGAGCTGACCGATTCGTTAAGCCGGTACCCCCATGTGCGCCAGCTGTCTTCCTTCATCGGACAGACCCCTCCCCGCTTCTACCTGGCCAATACGGCTTATGGTCCGCAAAGCAATTACGCACAGATATTGGTGGAGACAGACACTCCGGAAGAAGCCACTGCCCTGCGCCAACATCTGGAACGAAAAATGCCTGCGGCCTATCCCGAAGCCCTGATCAAGGTAAACAGCTTTGAAATCAACTCCATCCCGCAGGCTTTGATCGAAGCACGCTTCTGCGGTCCGGACCCGGCAGTGCTCGATTCGCTGACGCAGGTAGCTCTGGAAATGATGCGAAAAAATCCGCATGTAGTGCGCGCCCGCAATGAATGGGGCAATATGGCTCCCAAACTTTGTGCAGACTATAACCCGGTCAAGGGCGGAAAGATTCAGGTGCAACGGCAGCACATGATGCAATCGGTCAAGAGCATACACGACGGAGTAACTGTCGGCGTGTTCCGCGACGAGAACGATCAGGTGCCGGTCATGCTGTATTGCAGTTCCGATACGGAACCTACGCTCACAGAATTGCGCAACTGGCCCGTTTGGAACGGAAAGCAGTCTGCTCCACTGGCACAGGTAACCGACAGCATCCACATTCAGTGGGAATACCCGCTGATGCGTACCTACAACCGCCAGTTGAGCATGGCTGCCCAATGTGATGTTGCTCCGGGACACACCATGAGTGAGGTTCATTCGGAAATCCGTGACGAAATCGAAAAGATCCGTCTGCCCGAAGGATATTCCTTCTTCTGGGATTCACAGTTCAAGGATCAGGGCGAAGCCATGGAAGCGCTCTTCAAATACTTCCCGCTGGCTCTTGTGGCCCTCATTGTGATTCTCGTGGCTCTGTTCCGCAATTTCCGACAGCCGTTGATCATCTTCCTGGTACTTCCGTTATCAGTCATCGGTGTCGTATTCGGTCTTTGCGTGACCGGTTTCCAGTTCGGATTCTTCTGTATTGCAGGATGGTTGGGTCTGCTGGGTATGATCATCAAGAATGTGATCGTACTGCTCGACGAAACCAACAGTCTGAAAGGCAGCGGACTGAGCGACTATCAGGCCATTATCGAAGCTACGGTGTCGCGTGCCCGTCCTGTACTCATGGCAGCACTGACCACAGTCTTCGGTAGCATTCCCCTGCTGTTTGACGTAGCCTTCGGCGGCATGGCAGCCACCATCGTGTTCGGACTGACCTTTGCCACCCTGCTTACGCTTGTTGTCACTCCGGTGCTTTACTGCATCTTCTACCGGGTATCTCCCGCTGGTGGAAAATAGTCCCGGTCCTATATAATATGTAATAAGGTGTGATATGATGAAAACAAAATATTTCTGCACTCTGCTGTCTTTAACAGCGTGCATCCCTCTTTTTGCACAAGATTTCTTATCTTTGCAACAATGCCGCCAGATGGCGTTGGACTACAATCAGGACCTGAAGGCTGCCTCTCATGAGATTGCTGCCACAAAGGCACTGCACCAGTCGGCCAAGGCAGATCTGTATCCGAAACTTTCTGCCAGCGGCAATGCGTCCTATACGGGAAATCCCCGGGAATTTACCTGGACGAAAAGTGAAACGCCCTGGACCATCCGCGGGAAACACGGTCAGTATGGAGTGGGCGTCACGGTAGAGCAACCTCTTTATCAGGGTGGAAAGCTGAAGGCGCAAGTCCGCAAGTCTGCCGTAGAACAGGAAAAGGCCCAGCTTTATGCAGAACTGACCTGCAGTGAAGTCCTACTGGAAACAGACCGGGTATACTGGAATTTTGTAGCCAGCCAGGAGCTTCTTCAGGTGGCCGAACAATATTTCCACACCGCGGATTCTCTGACACAGACCATAGAGGAACGTGTTCGGGAACGGCTGATAGACCGCAGCGACTTGCTGATGGCTGAGGTAAAACGAAACGATGCCGCCTATCAGTTGAGAGAGGCCCGGCGCAACTGGGAAGTGGCCCGCATGACGCTGGCGTCCTTTATCGGACGAACAGACCGCGAGTCGGTACGTACGGATTCAGTCGTGACTCCTCTGTATCGCTTTATGCCGGAACCCATGCACACCGACAGTATGGTGCTCGCCCGTCCGGAATACAATCTGGCGACACGGCAGATAGATCTGCAAACCCACCAGACAAAAATCAACCGGTCACAGTTCCTCCCCCAGTTCTCGGTAGGTGCTACCGGCCAATACAGTTCGCCGGGCTATAATTTCCGGCCGGACATGGATCCCAACTATCAGGTTTATGCCAAACTGAGCGTACCGGTTTTTGAATGGGGCAAGCGCAAGCATCAGCATACCGCCGACCAATGGCGCACGGAAACGGCACGCGAACAGGCGAGCAAGGTGCGCGATCAGGTATTGTTGGAGATGCAGGTCACGGCACACAATCAGGAGGAAGCCGTCAAGCAGGTGGCTCTCACGGAAAATTCTCTGGACAAGGCCCGTGAAAACAGTCTGCTGGCTCTGGACCAGTATCAGGAAGGTCTGGTTTCCATCACTGAGGTGCTCGATGCGCAGATTTACTATCTGGAAGCGCGTAAAAACTTTGTCAAATCCAAATACAATGCCCAAATAGCCCGAAGCGAATATCTGAAGGCTTGCGGCAATTTCAGTATGTAATCATTCTATGGAACTCTTTTCAGCACAAAAGCACAAGTATCTGGGCGATCTTCTGCTTTACTCATTCTTAGGATGCATATCCTACTTTATTCTGGTCAAATTCAGTAATATCTCCTTACGACTGCAGGAAGGAATCATACAGGTGCAGGTCTTTGCAGCGTTCCTCTTCCTGTTCAACGGGGTCGGTATGAGTATCCGTTACACGACGGAACGGCTGAAAGCACGGAGTTCCTATCGTCAGAAAAACCGCCGCTGGTTTGCGTGGTCGGTTGTTGTGGCTGCCCTCTGCATGTTGCTCATCAACTACGGGCTGATGGTTACCGCCAAACTGATGATCGGACTGCCGCATCCCTTCCGCACCCAGCGCGGCGGACTGAACATGCTGTTGCTGGTGTGGCTCATCGAGATGGTCATCATAGCTCTTTCCATGAGTAACCATTTCTACAAGGATCTGGCGGGCCTTTACAAAAAGGCCAAGGATCTGGAGCAGGCCAATCTGCAGGCACGCTACACGGCGTTGCAAAAGCAACTCAATCCCCATTTCCTGTTCAACAGTCTGAATGTGCTGATTTCCGAGATTGAATATAATCCGGCAAATGCTGTGGTCTTTACGCGTAATCTGTCCGACACCTACCGCTACATCCTGCTCTCACAGGACAAGAAACTGGTACCGCTGGAGGAAGAGCTTCGCTTTCTGGACACCTATATCAATCTGCACCGGACCCGCCTGGGAGAATGCATCAACGTACAGTCGTCCTTACCCGAAGACGTGCTGGACGAACGGGTACCGCCGCTCACCTTGCAGCTGCTGGTGGAGAATGTCATCAAGCACAACATCATCAGCATGGGGCGCCCGATGACCATCACCCTCGGCACCGAACGGCAGGAGGAGCAGGACTGGCTCATCATCTCGAATCCGATACGGCCCAAGCAAGGAGTAACCGGAACCGGTAAAGGTCTGGAAAATCTGTCCGTCCGCTATCATCTGCTGTGCCACAAGGATGTGGAAATCCATAAATCCGGTGATTCCTTCACCGTTAAAGTACCTCTAATTCCCTAATCTCTATCATCATGACAACAAATATCACCGCCGCTATTATCGAAGACGAGTTTCCGGCAGCCCGCCTGCTCAAGAATATGATCCAAGAGTTACGTCCCAACTGGGAAGTGCTGCTTTTGCCGGGGACCATCGAGGAGTCCTGTGTCTGGTTCCAGAATAATCCCCAGCCCGACATTCTGTTTCTCGATATACAGCTCACCGACGGCAACTCCTTTCTTTTCATAGAAAAGGCACGTCCTCAGTGCGCCATCGTCTTTACGACGGCATTCGACGAATATGCCGTGCAGGCCTTTTCGGTAAACAGTATCGACTACCTGCTCAAACCCATTCACAAAGAACGGCTGGAAGAGAGCATCACCCGATTTGAGAAATATCATGCGCGCCGCCTGTTCTCTCCCGAGGACAATCAGGCCTATCTGGAAAATATTCTGTCGGCCATCGGTCAGACCGGAGCGTTCCGCAAATACCGCCAGCGTTTTCTGATAACCTCGCCCCGCCGCATGTATACCATCTCCATTCCGGAGATTGCCTATTTCTATTCGGAAGACAAGATTTCGTTTGCCGTAACTTTCGACGGGAAAACCCATATCCTTGATCTCACCTTAAATAAACTGGAAGAACAACTCGACCCGGAACTCTTTTTCCGGGCCAACCGGCAAGTTTTGTTATCGGCCAACTGCATTGAACTGATTGAGCCGCACTTTAACGGCAAGATGCTCTTGCAGCTCCGTCCCAAAGCCAAAGAACAGATTCTGGTAAGCCGGGAAAAAGTCGGCGCATTGAAGATGTGGTTAAATAAATAAAAGTCCTATTGTTCGTGAATTTCTGTTTCAATGCGTCCGCGCCATGTATGTATATATCTTTCGGATATGTCGTACATGGCGTTTTTCATTTATACAGAATAATAAATTGGGTATAACATAGAGGCTTCTGAACCTGAATAACGGCCTTTTGCGGACTCATGTATGAAAAGAGAGGCTTTTCAAAGGCTTTTTTCAATCCTGCAATACTCAAAAACGAGTATTTATCCGTCCTGAATATTACCTTTTTTTGGCGATTGCGCCCTATATCTTATCTGTGTAATTTTGCAGTGTTTTTAGGAGACACACCACAAGGGTGTATAAATACATTACTAACTTTTTAGATAAGATTTTGAGAACAAAGGTTATTACACTGCTCTGCCTCTTATTAACAATCGGGGCAACTGAAACAATGCAGGCACAAAAAAAGGGAATTATCAGCGGTAAGATTCTTTCAGTAACAAAAGAGATTATGGACTTTGCCACCGTACAGCTGGAGGGAACGTCCTACGGCGGAACGACCAACGACAAAGGAATCTATCATCTGGAAGCGCCGGCCGGTGAATATACACTCACGGTCAAGGCGATGGGTTACCAGACCGTAAACAAAAAAGTAACCGTTCGTTCCGGCGAGCATCAGAAAATCAATCTGAAGATTGCTCCCGCCGAGATGGCACTGGACGAGGTGCAGGTACAGGCCCGTCATACGGACCGCATCAAGAAATCGGCCTTCAATGCCATTGCGGTTGATCTGAAAGATATTGCCGGACTGAACAAGAATCTGGGCGATGCCATTGCTTCGGTTCCGGGTATCAAACTGCGCGAATCGGGCGGTGTCGGCTCGGACATGCAAGTCACACTCGACGGTTTCAGTGGCAAACACGTCAAGGTCTTTATCGACGGAGTGCCTCAGGAAGGCGTGGGCAGTTCGTTCGGACTGAACAACATCCCCGTGAACTTTGCCGACCGCATTGAGGTGTATCGTGGTGTGGTACCGGTAGGATTCGGAGCAGACGCCATCGGTGGCATCATCAATATTGTGACCAAGCAACAGCGCCAAAGCTGGTTTGCCGATGCGGCCTATACCTTCGGCTCGTTCAACACACACAAATCCTATATAAACTTCGGACAGACCTTTCGCAACGGTCTTACTTACGAAATCAATGCCTTTCAAAACTATTCCGACAATAATTACTGGATAGATGCTCCGGTGCTGGATTTCGAAACCGGTGCCATGAACGTAAAAAAACTGGTACGCGTAAAACGCTTTCACGATACCTATCACAACGAAGCCATTTCCAGTAAGGTAGGTGTGAAAGGAAAGAGCTGGGCCGACCGGATGCTCTTCGGTTTCACCTTCTCAAATATGTATCAGGATGTGCAGAATGGAGTGAAACAGAAAATCGTCTATGGCGAGAAGCACCGCAAGGGGCATTCCTTCATGCCTTCGTTCGAATATGCCAAGCGCAACCTGTTTACCAAAGGGCTGGATGTGGTGTTCACGGCAAACTACAACCGCAATGCCACTACACAGGTAGACACCTCGCAGTATGAATACAACTGGCTGGGCGAAAAGCATCTGATGAACTCGCGCGGAGAACAATCCTACCAGCACATGCGTTCCGACAACGACAACTGGAACAGCACCCTCACCGCAAATTACCGGTTGCACGATATGCATACCTTCACCTTGAGCCATGTGTTCAATGCTTTCCATCGCAACAACACCTCTCTGCTGGCCAAAGAAGAACAAAGCGATCCCATCGCCAAGGAAACCCGCAAGAACATCACCGGTTTGTCTTACCGACTCATGCCTTCCGATAAATGGAACCTGACAGCCTTCGGAAAGTATTACCGTCAGTATGTGACCGGACCCGTTGCCGAAGACGCAACGCAAAGCAATTATGTACGCACGGAAGGAACGAATGACTTCTACGGCTTCGGTGCAGCGGGAACTTATTTCATTCTTCCGGAACTACAGGCAAAACTATCTTACGAACGTGCCTGCCGTCTGCCAACTATTGAGGAGACTTTCGGCGACGAAGATCTGGAAACCGGAGACATCGGCATCAAACCGGAACGGAGCGACAACATCAACCTGAATCTGCTTTTCAGCAAACAGATACGCAAACACGGGCTGTTCCTAGAAGGAGGCTTCGTGTACCGCAACACAAAAGACTATATCCAGCGCCAGCTGGTTTCCCTGAGTGGAGGCAAGGAAGCGGCGGCCTATATGAACTACGGCAAGGTGCTGACTCTGGGATATAACCTGTCGGCCAAATACAATTTCAGCAAATGGCTGAGTGTAGGTGTAAACTTCACGGAGATGAATGTACGTGATAACGAAAAGATTTCCGGCACCAGTTCGGTAGCCAATCCGGGTTATAAAAGCCGGATGCCGAACCTGCCCTATCGCTTTGCCGACTCCTTTGTCACTTTCTACTGGCGTGATCTGTTCCAGAAGGGAAACACCCTTACGGTAAACTACGACAACCAGTATCTGCACCAGTTCTGTTATGTATCGGAACTCTATGGCACAAACAACAGCGACTACATGGTACCCAACCAGTTTTCACACAATCTGAGTCTGTCCTACAGCCTGCGCAACGGACGTTACAGTCTGACCTTCGAGTGCAAGAACCTGACCGACGAGAAGCTTTACGACAACTTCAGTCTTCAGAAAGCCGGACGCGCCTTCTATGGAAAAGTACGTGTATTCTTTGGAAACTAAGCACAAACAGATATTATAGAATAAACAACAGAAACAATTAAAAGCATGAAAAAGAACATCCTTTTTGCCAGCATGCTGGCTTTGACTTTGGGCGGCGCGCTGACAGCCTGCTCCAGTGAAGACATAAACAATGGAACAAACGGTGGTAACGGAAATGGCTCCGGCAACGGAAGCACCGGGAAATATGTTCTGGCCACTTCGATTGTTGCCTCTAACAGCACAACCAACATTCTGCTGACCACAGATTCTCTGAATCAGGGAACAGTGACTGCCAATGGTTTAGTTAACGACGGGGCCACTTACTGGATTTTCCAGAACAACAAATATCTCTATGCACTGAACTACAATCAGGGTGAAGCAGGAACCACACAGTCATTCATCCTGAATGCCAACGGCCAGTTGCAGAAACGCGACAACGAATATAAGGTAAAAAGATTCACTTCGTACGGCCAGTACGACCAGTACATCATCACCTCGTCTACCGGCGACGGTCCGTCGGAGTGGCAGGATGCCAACGGATATATTCCCAAGAGTTTCCTGCTCTCTTATCTGGATACCGAACAGGAAACTCACGTAACCAACAACACCAAGGACAGTGTTTACCTCTCGGAAAACTTTCTGGGTAATGGAGAATACGTCACTCTGGCCGGATTGTTGCAGCATGGAGAAAAGATTTACAGTGCCGCTATTCCGATGGGACTCAGCCAGTACGGAACCATGCAGAAAAATGCCGACGGAAGTTATAAGTGGGTATTGCCGGGCAATGAAGATCTGATCAAGACCGAAGCCGGAGGAAGCGGAAGCAGTTCCTATAAGGAAAATGAGTTGCAATGGACCCAATATCCTAATGAATGCTGGGTGGCCATTTTCTCGGACAAGAGCCTGACCGACAAGAAGCTGATCCGCACCGACAAGATCAGTTATGCCTGCGGTCGCTACAAATCGCAGTATTACCAGACCATCTGGAGTGCCGACAACGGAGATGTATATGTATTCTCCCCCAGTTATGCCAAGACGATGAGCGATACACGTCAGAAAACCGCGCTTCCAGCCGGAGTGGTACGTATTCCGAACGGCTCTGAAGCTTTCGATGATTACTATTGCAACATCGAAGCGCTCTCGGGCGGCAAGTCTTTCCTGAGCTGCTGGCACATGAGCGACAACTACTTCCTGCTGCGCATGTACGACCGTCCGTTGACAGAAACAGGCTACGTAGCCAACCAGCTCGCCGTGTTCGATGCTGATGCCAAGACACTGACCTATGTAACCGGCCTTCCGTCTACCGATGTCATCACCGACTTCAGCCGCAATCCCTATAAAGAAAACGGAGCATTTTATATGACCATCTCCACCTCCGACGGCCATCCGGGTGTGTACCGCATTGACGCGGCTACCGCTAAAGCCACACGAGTGCTGACCGTTGAAAACGCGGCAACCGTAAACGGATTAGGACGCCTGACCCCTGTAAAATAATCATTCTCTCTCATCTTTAACTACCAAAAGCCTGGAGCGCTTCATGCTCCGGGCTTTTTACAAAAATGCAAAAAAACAGGACACAGCATTCCAGACTGTGATAAATTATCGTATCTTTGTTATGAATCTAAATCCTTTACAACAATGAGAAAAATATTTCACGACATTCACTTATGGCTTTCCGTTCCATTCGGAATCATCATTGCCTTGATTTGCTTTTCCGGCGCCATGCTGGTATTTGAGCAGGAAATCACACAGAAAGTACAAAAAGAAATCTATTTCGTGGAGGCACAAGACCGGCAGCCGCTTCCGGCCGACAGTCTGATGCTGTGCGCCACCCGGCAGTTGCCCGACAGTGTTTCCATTACGGGCATGACCATTTATCCCGAACCGGACCGTGCCTGGCAGCTTTCCCTTTCGAAACCCAAAAAAGCGGCAGCTTACATCAATCCCTACACCGGTGAGCTGACGGGCAAGACCAAACGTCTGCCTTTCTTCTCCACCATGTTCCGCCTGCACCGCTGGTTGCTCGACAGCGCCAATCCGCAGGGCGGCATCTTCTGGGGAAAGGTTATTGTCGGCACCAGTACCTTAGCTTTTGTCTTCGTGCTGATTTCGGGAATCTTCATCTGGTGGCCACGCACCCGCAAGGCACTCAAAACCCGCCTGCAGATCTGTTGCACTCGAGGCATGAAGCGCTTCTGGTATGATCTGCACGTAGCCGGAGGCATGTATGCCCTGATCCTGTTATTGGCTATGGCACTGACCGGACTCACCTGGTCGTTCAAATGGTATAACAATGCTTTCTATACCGTTTTCGGAGTAAAAACCTCACAGCAGAGTCGGGCCAAACAACCGGAAACAGAAGAAAGTAAACCGAACTCTTCTCAGAACGGCAAAGGACAAGGCCTGCAGGAAGATGTCCGTCTGGCCAAAGTACGGCAGAGTACTTGCAGTTGGCAGCGTGTGTATGAACAACTGACCGCTGAGAATCCGGAATACCGCCAGATCCAACTGTCCAAGAATACCGCTTCGGTATATTTCCACCGCTGGGGCAATCAGCGTGCTGCCGACCGCTATACCTTCGATGCGAAGAGCGGACAGATTACCGAAGAAACACCTTACGCTTCGCTGGATAAGTCCGGAAAGATCCGCGGATGGATTTACAGCGTGCACGTAGGCGAATGGGGCGGTATGCTGACCCGCGTCCTCACCGTACTGGTGGCATTGCTAGGCGCTTCTCTCCCACTCACAGGATATTATCTGTGGATTGCGCGTCTGCTGCGCAAGAAACAGCGCCGGAATTAAACAAATTCAAACAAAAAGGCTGCAAAAGACGGAAGTTCACCATCTTTTACAGCCTTTTTCTTTTAAAAAACACAACTCTTCAAAGGAGTATATCTCTACCGTACTCTCCTATTTCAGTTTGAAAGAAATTTCCATTTCCTTTTGTGAACGGAAGACGGTTAAAGAAATAGCTTCGCCCTTTTTACAATCTTTCAAAGCCTGAAAGAACTCTTCCAGATTATCAACAGCCACCTGATTCACCTTTAAAAGCACATCATTAGTCCGCAAATGGGTATGCAGTCCTTCAAGAGGGCTGACAGAAAGCACATATACTCCACGTTCTGAGTCCATACCCGTAGCCGAACGTTCGCCCAGTGTTGTCAGGTCTTTCAAAACAACTCCCTGCCATTGTTTGGTCACCACCGTATGCCCAGTATCCACGTTCCTGATCTGTGGCATTTCCGGCTGACGCGCTATCTTTTTCAGTCTGGGAGAAACAACGCCAAACTCATCCATCGGGAAATTATGGAAACCGGCCTCGGCAATGACCTCCGCATCGTCCGGGAAAGAGAAGTCCCCTGCCTGCGGATTCCGGAACGGTAACGCACAGGCTCTGGAATGCAAGTCTGTCTGGTTCTTCCGGGCATTGCCCAAAGCTGTTTCTGTGACAAAGATATTATAATCTACCATCAATCCCCAGTTTCGGATCTGAATGGGCTGATAGTCCGTCATGACAATATTCCGGGTAAACACATCCCCGCTATTCAGGAACCATACATGCGGATGGAAGGAATTATTTACCATGATATTATTCTCGACAACACGATAGAATCCTTCGCGCAACTTGATTCCACCATTCAGACACAGATTGTTATAGATATGATAATTCGAAGAACCGTCGTCCAGATCAATGTCCCATCCCCGGTCGCAACGGAAACGGTTATTGCGTATTGTCGTGGTCTTTACGGCATCCAGCAGAATCATTTCGGGGTGTCCGGTTATCAGTTCCTCCATCACTTTATAGTTCGGATGCCAGAAGCGGTCGCGTCCCCAGGAATTGAAAGAACCGTGGTCGCCGGTTTCCTTTACCGTTTCGAACACATCGTTATATTCAATGCAGTGTCCGCCCCACGTGCCTTCACTCACATTGATTCCCGCACGGGGTGTGTCGTAAATACTGTTATGAGATACGACGATGGACTGGCACATGGACAGTTCCACACCGGTAGTCTGCTTCTCGAAAAGACCGATGCAATGAATCAGATTGTCCCGAACAGTACATTGCGCCGGGAAATTCACTCCCTTGGGCCCCTTCTGCAAATCCATCTTTTCATACGGTACAAACTGACTGTATTCAAAACTCGGAGAGCGGACACAGGCCGTATCCCCTACAAAACAGATGGCACTGGCACCTATGTTTGTAAAATGAGAAGAAGACACTTTGCCCTGCCGGTTATATTTGGAAAAGAACACGGCATTGCCTCCTAAATTGTATAAATCACATTGCGTCAGCGTACAGTTCTCCGTACCTTCAAAGAACACAGCCGCCCCACGATAAACCGTCCAGTCAGAACGCAGCAAGGGCTCATATTTTTCCATAAAGGTACGTTGTGTCTGCGTCAGATTCAGATTCCTGATGACAATATTTTCAGCCGGAGCAGCCTGCGTTCCCCGCACCTCAATCAGATGCTTCAGTTGGGGAGTCTCAAAGACTGCGGTTGCGGGTTGCTCTCCCTCCAGAGGATAGTAATACAGTATTTTCTCATCCCAGTCGAAGAACCATTCTCCCGGCGTATCCAGTTCCTCAAAGATGTTCTCCACCATTCGGTTTTCCGGATGCAGTCCCGACTGCCGGTTGTTCTGCCAACCACCTTCCAATATCAGTTCGCCATTCTCTTTTTTTCCTTTGATGCGATAATGAAAATCCCCCCAATCACTGTTGTGCATGGCATGCAGGAATCCGGTTTCCGGATGCTTCCAGCCCTTCACCCGCTCGGGTGCTGTGGCCTGAGAGGACGTTCCGTGGAATCGGACCGCCTGTTCGTCATAATTCGGATAGCGGGCCATGTGGCGAATCTCTCCATTAACCAGCAACATATCTATCTCAACGTCCTGATTTACCTTCGCCAGCCAAATGCCTCTTTCATAAGGTTGCCAGTCCAGATTCAGAAGAACACCGCCACTGATTGTCGCCTTCTCATTTGGGAAAGATGTCAGTGTAAGCTTCTTTTCCAAATTTCCGTCGGATGCGGTCAGAGTCAAAGGCGCAGACAAACGGTAAACGCCTTCACGCAAGTACAGCGTAATCTCTCCTTTTTCATTTCGGGCCGCCTCCAGTGCCTTTTCTATGGTCCGGAAGGGGCGCTTCATCGTACCCTTATTCGAATCCTTTCCGTCTGCAGATACGAAAAAAGCCGTCTGTGCCTGTAACAAGGCCGCGCTGAAGCAAAAGCATGCCAGCATTAAGTTTCTCATCGGATTCATGGTATCTTTATCTGTTTCGTTTTAGTATTAGACTTCATTTAAAAATCAAGGGACAGTAAGTGCATTCCATCTTCCCTATTCCATCCGACCGTATTTCATTTCCTCGCCGTTCCGGTCATACTGCTTGCGCTTTCCAGTTGGCAGTTCATCCAACGTGATGCGCACAACAGCCGTGCGATGCAGACTGCGCGCAATGGCATCGTCGAAAGCATCCATGTGCTGTGGCAAGAAACGCTCACTGATAGCCCGGAGCGCCCGGATTTTCTCTTCATCATCAGTCACCAGTTCCGCCTTTCCGAAAGCGATAGCCGAACGGTACTGCAAAGTAAACGAACCGTCTTTCGGACCGACAGTCGGAGCACATTTTGTCACTGCCGACAGACAAACCTGCGGATTTGCGGCAAGGGCATCCAGCTTATCTCCTTCGGGGGCACAATGAAAATACCAGATACGATCATCGGTACAGGCCAAGGACAGCGGAACTCCGTATGCCGTTCCGTCGGCACGTGTAAAACTGACTGTAATATAAGGAGCCTTGCGCATCACCTCCAAAGCCCACTGTGAATCCATTTCTCTACTTACTTTTCTCATTTTTTTCAATCATTAGGTTGCGCTTCCATACAGAACCGAAGCGTATGTTCCCTCAAAGATACACTTTTTGGTTCTTTTTCTCAAAACACATGATTTTCTTTTTCTCTTTTCTTTGTATTTCTCTGATTTTTTGCGAATATTGTGATTCTCATTGAAAACCAAAAGAAATCCATCATGAAAAGAATGATCCTCCTTTTAAATTTGGGCTGCTTACTGACTTTAAGTTGCGCCAAACGAAATACCACCATCATCGGCGGGGCAGATCAGCCGACCGCCATATTCGTTGCCGATCATCTTACTCTGCAAGAAAAAGGACTGGAATTAACCTGCCAGATGCACCATCTGGCAAACAACGAGGCCTACATCAAATATTGCAGTCATTCGGATGAAATCAATAAACTGGCAGCGCATATCGCCCGAACGGACTATTCCGTGCCGAGAAAAATATTCGCCATCAGCCATTTGAAGTCCATTCAGGACTTTGAGACCGACAGCACTATCCGGACATTACTGGCTGACAAGATGGTGCGTACCATCCCTTCCTTAATCAATGCGCAAAGCGGAAGCACTACGCTGGCCGCAACGTCCCTGTTCGTAACCGAAGATGTATTTCTTCATAACAATCTGAAGGAAAGCACCATCTATCTGTATATCTATGAAGGCGATTGCAGCAGTATGGTTCTTTTCCAACCGCACAAGGATCATATTGTGCAAGCCTATGCCTGCTTTGTGATTCATCCTCTCTTAAAGACAATCCATTCTGCCGACGATGTAAAGCGCTTTTTCAAAGAAACAATACAACTGGAAAGAATCATGGTTCAAGAACTTACAATAACAAACAAACCTTGAATCCTCCACAAAATCATAATGTCCGCTTGCACTCTCCTAAAATGCAAGCGGACATTATGATTACAAACTTTGTCCCTACCCTTAATTTCTTTATTCTAGTTCCAAAGGCTGGAACTGCTTGCCCTAATTAACCATTGAAGGCAACAAAGTAAATTTATTTTAATCCTAAATCAAGATTTTCCTACAACTTTCAAATCAAGAACTACAGCCCACAAAAATCACCATAATCTTCGATCAGAACAATAAAAATCATCACATTAGAGATTTGTTATTTTTTTCTTTGATGAGAATCTGTATCTCAAGGTAAGCATACCATAGCGACCGAGGGTTTTCTGATAAGTATGCGTCAGAGCTGTTGCACTATATTCGCGCAAGAAACTGTCGTTTTGGTTAAAAAGGTCGTGGCCGGAGATACGCACAAACAGATTCTCGTTCTTCAGGAACGCACGTTCGATGCCCATGTCCATCATCACCCAGTTTTCACGTTTTCCAGAAATATAACCAGTATAGTTCTGATAATTGACTGTGGCATCAAAGTTCAGATCCCAAGGTATTTCCCAATTAAATTTACCTTGTATATGGTGTTGCCATTGTATTTTGTTGTTGACTGAAGCATAAGTTCCTTTGTTATCCTCCAACCTAAGTTCATATGCCACGGAAAAATCTACTGGTGCGAATTTCAAGCGCGGCTTGACTGTAACGGAGTAAGAATAAAGACGATTATCATTAAACTGTTGTTCTGTATTGTCCACAGTCATAACTCCCGAGTAAGTTTGCGTGCGCAATACTGTTGCTTCGGCAAAAGTTTCCAGCCAAAAGCGCTGGGTCACGTCTAAAGGTGTAGTAAAACCGATATTGGCCACCCCATTCCAGTTGCCTGAAATATTAACAGGTTTGACCGTTATGACACCTGTGGTCCGGTCGTATGTCGTAGAATTAGTAATACTCGTGCTACTATGTTTAAAAAAGGCGTATGCCGACAGTGTCCGAGTGATTTTACCATTTTCGTTTTCTTTAGTGAGATTACGTGAATACCATGTTGCTAACGAATGGTTTAGTCCCATATCCAAATTCTCGTTGCCTAATATGATATATTGAGGATCAGCCATGTCGGGATAAGTTACAAATGAATGAATATCAGGAATATTGGGTGTTATAAAATACTGACACCTTAATGCACGGGAAGTGAACGGTTGACCGTTTCCCGGGGATATAACAGCAATAACGACAAGTATCAGGCAACACGTAACAGCCTGTATCTCATTGTTTCCCGAATAGCTTTGCCCGTCATTCACGGTTGGGCATCGTTATTCAGGAATTATTTTGCAATGACCTCCCGTGAAGATATTCACGGCCATATCATTGCGGTCCTTTGCGCCAAGCCTTACAAAAGAGGCGAGTACGCAAATGGAAAAAACAGTGATTACATTCAACGACCTTCCCGAGGTCGTAGCCCAGCTTCGGGACGAAGTGATGAGCTTGAGAAGCCTGCTTACCGAGCAGCGCAGTGTGAACAATGCAAAGACGGTGGATACCCATGTCCCCATGTCCGTGGATGAAGCGGCGGAATATCTCGGTATTCCCAAGGGAACGCTCTACATGAAACTGTCGGACGGAAGCATTCCGGCCACCAAGCCCGGCAAACGCTATTGCCTTTACCGTGACGAACTGGACAGATGGCTGGAATCCTCCCGCAAGAATCCCGTACCCCTGTCCGATGAGGAACTCAGCGAATCCATGTCTTCCTCCCACCGCCGCAAGCCCGGCCAACGTAACTGGTAAGAGCCATGGAAGAGGACAAGAACTATATCAGCATGATACATGGCGACCTGACGAGGGCAGCCCAGATGCAGAACGGTATGCCGGAAAATATCGGTGTGATGAGCATAAAGACCGCCAACCGGACTATACTCGAAGCATCGCAGCTGCCCACGCCCCGTGCGTTGTGGGACAGTTTCTGGTACGAGGGGGAACTGTCCTGCCTCTTTGCGGATTCCAACGTGGGGAAATCCATCCTTGCCGTCCAGATAGCCGACCGTATAGCCAGGACTGACAACGTGCTTTATCTGGACTTTGAACTCTCTGAAAAGCAGTTCCAGCTCCGCTATACCGACGAGTACGGAAAGCCTTACACCTTTCCCGAAAGGCTGTACCGGGTATCGCTTGACTGCGACGCCCTTCTCGATGCCGACTTTGAAGGGACGATCATCGGCAGCATCGAACAGATGGCACAGCAGACCCGCTGCAGGATCTTCATCGTTGACAACCTTACTTACCTGTGCTGTGCCATGGAGAAAGGCGATGCGGCGGGACGGCTGATGATACAGCTCAACAATCTCAAAAAGAGATACGGGCTTTCCATCCTTGTCCTAGCACACACTCCCAAGCGTTCACTGGACTGCCCCATCACGTCCAACGACCTTGCCGGAAGCAAGCGGCTCTACAATTTCTTTGACAGCGTGTTTGTCATCGGGAAAAGCGCACTGGACGGAGGACTCCGCTACGTGAAGCAGCTCAAGGTCCGTTACGGGACATTCTCGTATGATGCCGACAATGTGATTGTCTACGAGATTGAGAAAACGGATGCCTTCCTGCAATTCGTGTTCAGGGGCTATTCAACCGAAAAGGAACACCTGAAGAAACCGGGTGACAACGAATCGGGACAAAGGGATTGCCTTATCCTGCAACTGTCCCAATCCGGGAAGTCAGTCCGGGAGATAGCCTCGCAGGTCAATTGCGGCAAGTCCACCGTCAGCCGGATAATCCAGCGCAGCAAGGAGGACAGGAACGCAGCCGTCCCGGGTGTCCCGCTGTCCCGTCCCAAGGAGAACGGGACAATGGGACAGCATGGGACAGATGGGACAAGCGGGACAGCAGGAGAAGCAAGGCAGGCGGAGCTGTTTGCAGGACATGAAAAGGACGACAAACCTTGAAAAAGCAGCCTGCACACGGCTGTATGACAGCTGACCATATCATTTGCAGAGCATGGGAGCATACAAACCGGGCCCTGATTTTTCAGAGTGTCCCGGAGTGTCCCAAGTGTCCCACTGTCCCAGCCTTTAGGGGACGGGACAGCGGGACAAACAGTAGAAAACCAATCATCAAAAAAAAGTCATGAGCAACTATTCATTACAGAAATATAAAGGAACGTCAACACGGCATACTTGTCCGAATTGCGGGGACAGACGTTCCTTTGCCTACTACGTGGACGAAAGCGGTACGCCCCTTCACCCGTCAGTCGGCAGATGCAACCACGAAAGCGGCTGCGGGTATCATTATACGCCCAAACAGTATTTTCACGACCACCCCGAATGCCGGACCGCCGGTGATTTCTCTTCCGGCAGGCAATGTATGGCGCAGAAGCCCAAGCAACCGCTGCAACAGACAGTCACAGGTTACATACCGCCACTCTATGTAGAGAAATCGCAGAGCGTGCACAGCAACTTCTGCCATTTCCTTTCAATACTGCTTGATTCCTATTACGGCAGCAAGGCAAAGGAAGTGCTGGAACGTTTGATGGAGGATTACCGTCTGGGAGCTACCCGTGACGGTGCGGTCATCTTTTGGCAGATTGACCGGGAGAACAAGGTGCGGACAGGCAAGGTGATGCAGTACAATCCCGGGGACGGACACCGTGTAAAGGACGGACAGGCAGCGGCAGTGAACTGGATACACAGCATACTGAAAAGGCAGTGGGTGCTGGCGGAGGAATGGCAGCTTTCCCAATGCCTTTTCGGGGAACACCTGCTGAGTGTCTATCCTGACAAGGTGGCGGTTCTGGTGGAATCCGAGAAGAGTGCCGTTATCGGTTCCGCCCTCTTCCCCGGTTATGTATGGCTGGCGGCAGGAGGCAAAAGCCAGTTGCGGGAGGAAAAGCTCCGTGTGCTGACCGGCGGACCGTGCTTCTCTTTCCGGATGCCGATGCCTATGCCGAATGGAAAGAGCGTGCTGACGGCATGACCTTCTGCAAGGTGATGGTGTCTGACCTCATAGAGAAGAACGCAACGCCGGAGCAGAAAGCGGCACATATTGACATAGCCGACTGGATAATCTTCCAGATACGGGAAAGCAGGATAAATTGTACAGCCGACCATCTGGTGGAAGCGGAAAGAATCCTGCTAAGGATGATAGAAAAGAACCCCGCCCTTCAAAAACTGATAGATGATCTAGGGCTTGTGCTGGTTAGTGCATCCCCAATCGGCAGCGGTGACGGAAACCCTACTTAACGGAGGAGAGCGGAAACCGGAGGTTGTAGTGTCGGACAATGGCTTGCCATTGATATAGCCCACTATAACTACACGCTCCGCTTTCGTAGTTGTGGGCTCTCCCGAGGGGATTAGGGCTTTGCCCTAATGACCCACTCAGGGCGTTTCACCCCTGAGAACCCCGAGCAAAGAGTGACCCTCTCTTTGCAATCTCCGCTTATGGGTTACACCCCTAAGAACCCTGTGCGGTTATGAGCGGACATCAGCTAACAACTTTAGTCAGACAACCTGAATCAAAATTTAAGAATATGGCAACAAAATCAAGCATACATATCAAGCCCTGCAGAGTCACATCAAGCGGGGCTCATAACCGGAGAACTGCCGAGTACATGCGCAATATCGGCAAGTTTCAAATCTACATCGTGCCTGAACTGACTGCAGGTAACGAGCAGTGGATAAACCCGGGCTTCGGCAATCCCGACCTGCAGGCGCACTATGACTACATCAAACGTATGGTCAAGGAAAAGACAGGACGTGCGATGCAGGAGAAGGAGCGTGAACGCAAAGGCAAGAACGGGAAAATTACCAAGGTAGCGGGATGCTCGCCAATCCGTGAAGGCGTGTTGCTCATCAGATCGGAAACGACACTGGCAGATGTGCGCAAGTTTGGCGAGGAGTGCCAGAGACGCTGGGGCATCACTCCGCTCCAGATCTTCCTGCACAAGGATGAGGGGCACTGGCTGAACGGTCAACCGGAAGTGGAAGACAGAGAGAGTTTCAAAGTAGGCGAAAGATGGTTCAAGCCGAATTACCATGCCCATATCGTTTTCGACTGGATGAACCACGAAACCGGAAAGAGCCGGAAGCTCAATGATGAAGACATGACCGAAATGCAGAGTCTGGCATCCGACATACTTCTGATGGAGCGTGGGCAGTCAAAGGCTGTTACAGGCAAGGAACATCAGGAACGTAACGATTTCATCATTGGGAAGCAGAAGGAGGAAATGAAGCGGCTTGATGCCACGAGGCAATACCGGGAACATCAGTTGGAAATGGCGAACAAAAAGATGCAGGAAATGGAAAGCATTACCAACGCCCTTATCGAAAAGGCAAATGAAAAGGAACGGCAGAGTGAAGACCTTGACAGGGCTATCAGCGAGAAACGCTCCAAACTGAACAAGGAAAAAGGAAGCGAGCTTCTGAACGCCGCTGTCGGCTGGGCTACCGGAAAATCGAAAGCTCTGAAAAATGAAATAGAGGATTTGCGCTGTGAGGTTTCCGCTCACGAGGAAACCATTGAACGGTTGCAGGATAAAATCCAGACCATACAGAACGACCATAGCCGTGAGCTGATGCAACTGGAGGCCAAACACCGGTCCGAACTGAACCGCAAGGAAACGGAACATGCACAGGAAACCACAAGGCTTAGAAACCGGATTGCATGGCAAGGCCATATCATCGGCGGTCTCAGTTTCCTGCTGCTCAAAACGAGCGACATCTTCCGTAAGGCTGTACACAGTGTCATCCGTTTCGCCCGTGATTATTACAAGCCACGTTTTGACACGGAACAGGTATCTGACATCAAGAACGCCCTTAACCTGTTCGGGGATGACAGACAATCACATCAGGCGGCAGGGGATTTCCTGTACTTTACTGCCAGACAAAAGGGTGAATTTGACAACCGGGAGCAAATCAAAGCCAGACGGGAGGTTGACAATGTGGTGGAAGGGAATTATGACCAGCAGCAGAAAAGAGGATTTTCGATGAGAAGATAAACTGAGGTATTAACCTAAAAATCAAAATTAAAATCCGTGGTATAAAAACAGTATATCACGGATTTTGTTGATTTTACTTGATTCAATTATTCTGCATTTGTATTTGTAATGGTTTTAAGAATATTTCATCGAATTTCTATTGGAATTGGATCATAACGCTTATGCGTTGTTTTATGTAAGACCATTTCAATATCAAAAGATTCATCATTTGCGTGTGAAAATTCAGCTATGACAGGAAAATTTGGTAATGTACCACGTGATACACCCCTAAATAGTATATTAGTTACATAGCCATTTTCAAATTTTGCTGCTTTTTGAACACTGGTAATCTCATAGGCATCTGACACTATTTTTGCTTGAATCAAATCTGGATTAGACTGAGTGCAGAAGGCAAATTCTGATATTGGTTCTAAATAATATTTTGCAACACACTCAATCCGAATTTTGTTTCCAACTTTTTGTTTGATAGCAATAAGATTATGGAATGTACTTGTAGGGGTATGATAAGTATTTGTTCCATTGATTACATCAACTATTTGTCTTATCGCCACATCTAAGCCGTTTGAGAATAAATCTATATAAAGGTTCTGAGTGAGAAGAAATGGCATATTACAACTATCCATTCGTATTGGAATAAACTTAATAGAATTCTGTGCGGCCTTAAAAATAGCATTTTGCCATTCCATTTTGACCATATTGCTCTGCAAACTATTGACTGATACAAAGAAGAAAAAGAATTTACAATTTGTAAGTCCTTCTTCCATTTTATCTATTATACCATCACCAGGTTGAATAGACCAGCTATCATAGAAAACACTCTGCTGACCGTAAATGGCACTTAATTTGAGCGCAACCTGTTCAATAACAGGCTTATCTTTATAATTATGGGATAAAAATATCATAAGCGTTTTTGTAAATTATCAGTAGTTATACAATCTCTTTACATAGCTATGCGTGTAAGAATATTAATCGGTGGTATAGGACTTAGTGGTGTGTTGCATGTCTTTCTTACACAAATGATCCTCTCAATAATGCTTCGTCTGGGTTATACCAAGTGGCATCTATGAAATTCTGTATTTCACTAACAAAACGCAGCACTACATCCGCATCTATTGGATGGTCTTGATGTTGAGCACGCACTTCTTCGTAAACACTTCGTTTTTCGTATGGAAGTCTTTTAACTTTGCGAAGAAGAAACACATTGTCAATACTTGTCAAACGAGTATCTTCTGGTTGCATATCCAAATATTCAACCAATGCATAGTATTTTGAAATAGGACAACCCTGCTTCAACCGTGCCGCTGTTCCCGCACATTCTTGAAACATTGTTTTGTCGTAATTAACCTTGCATTCGACAGCAAGAACAGCTAAGAACAATTTACCTGTGATTGTTTTGCCAATGTTGAAATCACTATCAGACGAAAACTTGTAGTACAATGACTTGCCGATGGTGAAGTCTTGGTCTTTCTCTTTAATGACCACTTGTGGTTTATCCAATTCCTGTATGCTTGTGGGGCAGAATGCGAGCGACATAAAACTTGTCTGTGAACCTGTCTCCAATTCAAAACCTGTTGGAAGGTTTCGCAATATACTATTGTCAACTAGATAAGGCAAAAATTCTTCAATAACACTGTTATCAAGTTTCATTTGTCCTTTTTGCCTTTTCAAGAAATCGCTACCTTGCTTTGCTATCAATTCAACTTCAAGATAATCCTTGTATTGGTTAAGCAATTCAACCAAGCGTCTTACTTTTACTTCTCCTGTTTCTGTTAATGATTGCATTGCGGTTTTCCAGTGTTCATAGGCTCTGTATGCTTCTTGCAAAAGTTCTACATCGTCAGCGGCCTTTCTATTTTGAATAGCAGCAAGCAATTTTTCTTTATGTGGATATACAATCATATAGCTTTTAATATTGGTGATTCGAAAACTACGTCTTTCTTTTCAAGAATAGCATAAATATCAGCCTTATTCTCTTCTGGCGAATATGGGATGGCTTTCTCTAAATGCTTAAATCCTACTGTTTCAAAACATGATATAAGTTGTTCTGCATCTGGAGAACAAGTCTCTTTCTCTATCTCCAGCAAATCTTCTTGAATAGTTTCTCCAAACCGATTCATAAAATAGCGGTGGTGAATATCTACAACATTAAGACCAGGGATACAATCAACTAGATCGTTTATTATTTGTGAATTGTAGAATGGTGTTTTCCTTACATTTGATTCCTTACCAACAATGTAAATCATCTTACCTCCAGTTTTCAATGCTTTTGTATTTTCACATAAAACCCTCCCCATATCTTTTGCATACTGTACCACCGTCTTATATCTGTTAGAACGATGTTTGCGGTTTGAGCCTATCTCACTGTTCGCAATTTCACAAATGTTATATTGAAAGCATTCCACAATACCCCGAAAATTTTGATGGTAATTGAAAACATTCACATAAGGAGGACTTGTCAGAATAAGGTCAACCGACGAATTACAATAAAAACTAATCCTTCTTGCATCTTCATTCTTCGCCGAAATAGTAGAAGTTGTGAAAGGTAGTTCGAAAAGATAATTTCTAATTTTATTTAGGTTTGCAATCAAAGATTTCTTCAAGGGCAGTTTTTTGTCCTTTTCGCAAAGGAAAAGAACATTTATAAGAAACGGCCATAAGTTCATTGGAGTATTGTTAGCAATCCATGTTGAAAAGTCGAGCAGATTTGAATAAGCCTTTCTATAATCCTTGTCATCAACATAAACAGGCACTGAGTCTGCGATAGACATAACAGCATTGCCAATTAATGTGCGAATAGTCTGCATCAGGTCCTCTCGCTTATCAGTCGAAAGACTAGAATATTCATAGAATTTCGACATATAGTAAGCGCTTGGGTTAATATCCAATCCTATACAGGAATAACCACGTTTGGCAGATTCAAGTAGCACAGTTCCGCTTCCAGCGAAAGGATCTGCAACCACGCTACCTTCCTTTGCGAAAGTATCCAGCAAATACGCCACCAAATCCGGAGTAAACTGTCCTCTCCAGTTAAATGGATTAGTTTGCGTCTTGCAAATTACGTCTAATTTACAATTGTCCAATGTCATATTTAAGCTACTTATATTTTTTGTATACAACGAAGACTTATTACGAACACCATAAAATCTTCAATCCTTGCCATATTTATTTTTTTATTTTTGTTTGGTGATTGACATATTCTTCCATTTCTTTAGCTACCATATAGAGGATTCCGTTTGCATCTTTCTCTTCCTCAATAAGGCTGTAAACCTTCCCTGCCAACCAATAACGGCGTAACTCTTCGTATGGAATACCATAGAAAAGAGCTAACTGGTATACCTGTTCTCCCGTGCTTGCCTGTCACCATTCTCAATTTTGCAATACACAGCAGTATCTATATCAATTCCTGCTGCTACCTGTCTCTGTAACAGTTTGTGAGATTCCCGAAGTTCTTTCAGTTTATCTTGAAAAAGCATAGCAAAATAAATTTTAATGCAAAAATACAAGAAATTAGCTACTTGACCAAGTTTGTCTTGATGAATTTTGTCAAGACATAGGTAAATTTTGAGCTATACATCCTCTTTTTACCTTACCTTTCGTGTTTCATATAATGTTGAGAAATGGCATCGTAACCAAAATACAAAGAAAATCGAACAATATCCAACAAAATATAGTACCTTTGTAGAGGCTTAGACAATGAGCCAAAATAATAGAAATGGAATATTGGGACAAACTACACCGAAAAAAGAAGAAACCGCTAGTATTGATGTCCTAAACGAGTTAAAAAACAGTAAAAGTGTTAAATCTCTATTCTTTAGAATATACCCTTAAAGGTTGCGACCATATTTCTGACTTATCACTTGCAAAATATTGATTAATAATCGGTTGTAAATACTCTTTTTGTATACAAGAAAAGATGTGTATAAAATCCAAAGGATTAATATTCCATATCCCGAATAAACCGTTGCAGCTGATATACCTAAAAAAGGAAGGCATAAGGCACTCATACATCCATAACCTATGATAAGCAACCAGATGTAATTAAAGAAAGGATTATTTCTCATAGAATATATATTAAATACAAATAATAATAGCAACAATCACTAAAAGCAAAATTATCAAATTATTTTGTATGGCAAACATATCCTGCATCTTTTTTGATACAATGATAAAATAGCTGTTTCGCATTTAACATTTTGAAAAACAAGCCTCTCAGACTCTCGTTTTTACGACCACCTATCAGGAAACCGTAAAAACGAGAGTCTGAAAACATTAAATTCAATATAACTATAGGATAATCAAAAAGATATAATCATTTTCGACCTGTTATAAAATACTTCATCTAGCGTTTCAGAATCGCATTAAGGAGGACTTTTTACAGACAACGGGAAGATTTTTGAAGAACTTCTTGATGTCTTTCTAAAATCTTCCCGTTATTTTTTTGCTTGGAACGGCTCAAAGAGGAGCAAGAATCCGCTCATTTTTTTGCATAAACAAGGTCAAAATGAAATTTTATGCAGAATACACCGGTATATTTATGCATTTATTCATCTATTTGAGAACTTTTGAAGAGTACAACCGTTTTCAAACCCTTTATTTTTTAACAGAAAAGATAACTGGAGTGTATTCTATAAACAGAACGGCAAACATCCATCAACCTGTTGCCAGAAGACAGATACCAGAACCGGACCAACTCATTCCAAGGGATTTTCAGCAGCAACACCCTATCCTCCAATTAATGCGTCTTCTTATAGCTGAGCATAGCCCACGTATTGAAAAATGCCATGAAGGCAAGCAGGATATAAAGCTGGGGCAACAGATCCGTCAGTGTGCTGCCCTTGAGATAGAGCATGCGCATCACCTGATTGAAGTGCGTCAGCGGATTGATACGGGCAATCCATTGCGCCCACACCGGCATACTGGTGATCGGAGTAAAGAGACCGCTGAGCAGAACAAAAATAAGCAGGAAGAAAAACGTAACGAACATGGCCTGCTGCATCGTGGCGGAATAGTTGGAAATGACCAGTCCCACACCGGACATAATCAGGATGTAGATGCACGCAAAAAAGTATAGCAGCGGCCAGGAACCGGCCGGAGTGAGGTCGTAAACCCAATGCGCCAACAGAAAACAGAGGGTAAGCACTACCAGTCCCACCACCCAGTAAGGCAACAGCTTACCTAAGATAAAATCGAACTTACGCAATGGGGTGACATTGAGTTGCTCAATCGTGCCCACTTCCTTTTCGCTCACAATGTTCAGCGCCGGCAGAAAGGCACAAAGTATGGAAAGGAGCATCACCATCAGCGCCGGCACCATAAACACTTTGTAGTCCAACCGCGGATTGAACAGGCTTTTTTCCACAATGCGCACGGGCATAGCCACGGCTTGCGGTCCTCCCTCCTGCGCAAAGAATTCCTGAATCACAGTGGTCAGATACGACGCGCTGAGGGCTCCCTTGGTGCCGTTGATGGCATTGGCAGACACCTGAATGTCCACCGGTTCGCCACGCATCATGTGGTACTCCATCTTTGGGGGCAGCTCCAGAATCACGTCGGCCTCGCCACGCTTTACGTCCAGCAAGGCGTCGTCGTAATGCACGGCGGTGGAGGCCGGCACAAAGGAAGTGGTGGCACAGACCTTTTCCGTCAGCCGGCGCGACAGGGACGATCCGTCCAGATCGATGATGCACAGACGGCTGTTTTTCACTTCCAGAGTGGCCGCCCACGGCATGAGCAGCATCATCAGACAGGGAAAAATCACTATGAGCCGGGGGATAATCGGGTTGCGCACCATCTGCCGGAACTCCTTTTCTATGAGATATTTCAATACCATAAGCTTCTATTCTTTTTTCCATTTCCCGGAAAGATTCTTTTGAACTTCGTAAAGAGCCGTTCCAGTGTTCTTGTTCGGGAATGTCCTGCTACTGGAGCCGTTCCCGGAAATGCTTTAGGCTCACCGTCATCAGCAGGGCGGCCATGCCCGCGAGAATCAGTATCTCCTGCCACACAAAACGAAGCCCAACCCCTTCGATCATGATTTTCTTTACGGCCAGAATATACCATTTGGCGGGAATGATGTTGGACAGCCACTGGAGCGGCACGGGCATGCTCTCCACCGGAAATATCAGTCCAGAAAGCAGCATCACGGGCATCATCAGCGTCATGCCCGAGATCAGCATGGCGGCCACCTGGGTGTCGACCAGCGTGGAAACGAGCAACCCCAACGAAAGGGCCACCAGAATGAGCAGCATGCTGACGAAGGAAAGCAACAGCAGACTGCCGGCAATGGGCACTTCGAGCACGTAGACCGAGAGCAGCAGAATGGTAGCCAGATTGACGCAGGAGAGCAGAAAATAAGGTACGGCCTTGGCCAGAATGATGAAAATCGGGCGTATGGGCGATGCAAGCAGCACTTCCATCGTGCCGGTTTCCTTTTCGCGCACAATGCTTACCGAGGTCATCATGGTGCAGATCAGCATCAGGATGAGCCCCATCACCCCGGGTACAAAGTTGTAGGCGCTCTTCATCTGGGGATTGAAAAGCATGTGGGTGTGTATCGAAACGGGCGGTGCTGACAGAGAGGCGGCCGAGGTCTGCGCCGACGGCAACTGTCCGCTCAGGGCGGAGGTGATGACGGCCTGCGCATAGTTCTTCATCAGATGGGCCGTATTGGGGTCGGTACCGTCCACAAGCAGCTGCACGGCGGGTACCTCAGATCCTGTTGCCTCGGCGGCAAAGCCTGGAGGGAAGGCCACCACCAAATCGGCCTCGTTCTTACGGAAAGCCTCGTGCGCCTCACGGTCGGTATACAGAAAGCCCACCACACTGAAGTAGGCATTCTGTTCCAGACGCTCCACCAGCCGCTGTTCTACAGGGTCGCCGGTGTAGCCCAGCACCAGGACACGGGCATCCTTCACCTCGGTCGTGATGGCAAAACCGAAGAGCAGAATCTGTGCGATGGGCATGCCCAGCAGAATCAGCATGGTGCGCTTGTCGCGGAAGATGTGGAAAAACTCTATTTTGACAAAAGCCAGAAATTCTTTCATTTGCTTGTTTTTTTCGTAAAGTCTACACTACCATACATGCCGAGCTTGATCTGTCCGTCGGAATTGTCTACGGCAATTTTCACGGCATACACCAGGTTGGAGCGCTCGTCACGTGTCTGGATGGTCTTGGGAGTGAATTCAGCTTCGCCGGAGATCCATACCACACGTCCCGGATAAGGGGTGCGGTCGGCCTCGCCTCGGTCGGCATACACCGTGACTTCCTGCCCCAGACGGAGCGTCGTAAGCTGTGGCGCCTCGACATAGGCCCGTAGATAGATATGCTCCAGATCGGCCACCTTGAAAAGCGGACGACCGGCAGCGGTCACTTCGCCGGCCTCGGCATATTTGGTCAGCACCGTGCCCCAGATGGGACTGGCGATGCGGCATTTCTGCAACTGGTCGTCCAATTGCAGCACTTGCAGCTCCAGAGAACGCTGTTCGTCGCGCACTCCTAAATTGGCGCTGGTCATGGTCGAGAGCTGGGCTTCCAGCTGACGGCGCAAAACGGCCACCTGCGCTTCGGCATCGTCCACCTGCTTCTGGGTTCCGGCACGGTCGTGCAGCAGATCCCGGCTACGGGCATACTCGCGTTCGGCCTGCTCGATCTGACGGCGTGTAGCGGCCACCTGTTTGGCCACATCCATTTTCTTGTGCCCCACGGCGTCCATGCTGGCCAGCAGCTGTTCGCGTTTCAGGGCCAGCTGCACGGTGTCGATATATCCCACCACACGGCCGGATTCTACACGGTCGCCCTCCTGCAGATCCAGATGAAGGATGCGGCCTCCGGATTCGGCCGAAACCAGCACTTCCGTTGCTTCGAACACTCCAGTGGCATCTGCCTCGTCAGCCGAGGAGTTACAGGCGGTCAGTCCACCGCACAACAGGGTGGCGGCCAGACAATAATATAAGATTCGTAGACTTTTCATATAACGTTTTCTTTTGGTTTTCAGTTATTCTGTATGCGCTTCAAGGCATAGCGGGCCTGAAGCAGTTCCACTTCGTGAATAGCCTTGTTCTGACAGGCCTGTTCCTTTTCGAGCACCATGCGCAGCATCTCCAGCACGGAAAGGGTTCCGTTGGCCACACGGGCCTGTGCCGATTCCAGAATCTGTCCACGCATGCGGATAATATCTTCATCGGCCTGGATCTCGTCGCGGATGCGCTCTATATTGCGGCGTGCCTGAATGGCTTCGGCACGGGTGTTCAGCAGGAAGGTGGACTGCTGGATGTCTACCTGACTCATCTGCTCGTCAATCAGACGGCGTTCGTTCTTCAGAGTGTAGAGTTTGCCGATATTCCAACTGAGCTGCACGCCGGCAATATAATAGGGACTGAATCCGCCCTTGAGCATATTCAGACCGGGATCGCCGTAACCGCCCTGCATGAACAGGCCTAGTGTGGGACGGATGCCCGCACGGGTGGTTTCCTTTTGTGCCAGCAACATATTTTTCTGACGGGCAAAGAGTTGCAGTTCCGGACGGAGAATCTCACTGCCCGACTCAGTCACGGCCGGAGTAACCAGCGCTTCGGCACGCAGGGAATCCATGCCCGTGAGCAGCGACAACACCTCGCAATAGGCCTTGCGGGAGGTTTCCAACGAACGGACGGACTGCTCCACCGTGCGCAATTCCACCTGCACGGCATCGACATCGGCCGGACAGACCACACCGCGTTTCAGAAAGGCCTGTACCTGTTCCAGGCTTTTCTGAAGCTGTTCCTGCAAAAGCTGCATCTGCTTGTGTTGCGCGTTCTGAAGCAGGATTCCGAAATAGACCTGATCGATGCGCTGATGCAGGGCATAGAGTTCCACCTCGGCCTGTTGGCGATCGGCCGCCGTACGGGCTTTCTGCCACTCACGACGGGCGCGCACCATACCGCCATCGTAAACCAACTGCTTCAGTTCCAGAACAAGCTGATACTGGTCCTGCTCCATCCACTCGATGTTCATGCCGGGCATTTCAAACGGCAGTTTGGTGACATCCGACTGCCACGAAGCACGGGCCGACAGGTTAAGCTGGGGCAAGAAAGAGCGTTTGATGTTCTCGAGCGTGAATTGTTCGGTACGCTCCAACAAATCGAACTGACGGATTACGGGGTAATTGGCTCGGGCGGAGTCATAACACTGTTCCAAAGTGACCTGCGCCGAAGCGGAAGCCGAAAACAACAGCATGAACAGAAATCCGATTACGTATTTTTTCTTTTTCATGGTTTTTCCTTTTTAAAAACGGACTCTGACGGTTCTTCTATGCAAGGAACTTATCCCAAAGTCCGTTCTTCAGTATTTTTAATAGGTCGTCTGCTTTCCACAAAAATAGAAGATTTATCCGCTCTCTATCCTCTTGAATTTCAGAAATATTTTTATATTCAACAAGTTTAACACTTATGCATTTAGCCCCTTCCAAAGCAGAATGCCCCAAAGAATATCCCTGATTTAGGGTATTGCAACCAAAGCGTGCGTTACCTATCTTTGCAAAAATCATTCATTTAGCAAAATTATTATGGAACAAGAATCTGTATGGATCGCCCTGTCGCTCACGTTAGTGGCAGGTATGGCCACCGGTATAGGAAGTCTGATTGCATTTCTGGCCAAGAAAACAAATACAAAGTTTTTGTCCGCCTCGCTGGGTCTCTCGGCAGGTGTGATGATTTATGTTTCCTTTATGGAACTGATGCCGGAATCGGCCCGTGAGTTTGCCCGTATCTATTCGGAGTCGAAGGCACAGGCGCTGATGCTGGGCGCCTTTCTCTTAGGTATTCTTCTGATTGCGCTGATCGACCGTCTGGTGCCCGAAGATGAGAACCCGCATGAGGTGCATTCCATGGAAGAACACGGCGGAAAAAGCCGGCTCAAACGCACGGGCATCCTGATGGCGCTGGCCATTGGTATTCATAACTTTCCCGAAGGACTGGCCACTTTTACCACGGCACTGACCAGCATGGATATTGCCCTGCCGATTGTCTTTGCCATCGCCATTCACAACATTCCCGAAGGCATTGCCGTGTCGGTACCGATCTATCATGCCACCGGCAGCCGGCGCAAGGCGTTCTGGTATTCGTTCCTCTCGGGTGTATCGGAGCCGGTCGGCGCACTGTTCGGCTTTCTGTTCCTGTTGCCGTTCTGGTCGGTAGAGTTGAACGCATTCCTGCTGGCCTTCGTATCGGGCATCATGGTGTATATCTCGTTTGACGAGTTGCTGCCGGGAACAGAAAAATACGGTCACCACCATCTGGGAGTGGGCGGTGTGGTTCTGGGTATGCTCATCATGGGCATCAGTCTGATTCTGCTTTAAGACATTGCGATTTTTTGAGAAAAAGGAGTGGCCGGGCCGCTCCTTTTTTTATGCCGTCTGTTGCTTTTATAAAGAAGAAAACCTAACTTTGTCACAATCACTGAAACTCAAAAGGAATATGTATCGTAATTTTATTTTTGCCTCCTGCCTCGCTTTGGCAGGAATGTTGGCCGGTTGCCAGAAGGCTGCCACACCGGCCGAGACTTCAAATACCGATTCTGTCAGTCAGAAGAATGCAGTAGTGGAAACCATCATGGAGCGCCGGAGCATCCGCAAGTACAAGCCTCAGGCTATTGAAAAGGAAAAGCTGGACGAAATCATCCGTTGCGGTATTTATGCGCCCAACGGCATGGGACGCGAATCCTGGGAAGTACGCTTCGTAACCCGTCCGGAACTGTTGGCACGCATCGACACACTTTATGCGGACTATATGGAAAAGACGCAGGGGAAACGCCCGGCTGCAGCGGCATACGGCGCACCGGCCGTGGCATTCATTGCCTATGACACCACTTACGATCTGTCGCAGGTGGATTGCGGCTTACTGGGAGGAAACATGTTGCTTGCCGCCAAATCCATGGGCATTGGCTCTTGCTGTCTGGGAGGCATCTGCCGCTTCCTGAACGCTCCAGAGGGTGCCGAAATCATGAAGGAACTGGATTTCCCGGAAACGCACAAGTTGCTTTATGCCATCGCTTTCGGTTATCCTGATGAGTCTCCGAAAGCCAAGGAAAGAACTCCGGAGAAAGTGCGTCTCATTCAGTAAACGACTGAGAACCCAAATCCCCAATCCAAAAATCATTAAACCCGAACAGACACCATGATAAAAAGAAAAACACGCGCCGCAATACTCGGTCTGCTGCTGGGATGCAGCCTGCCGGTGTGGAGTGCCGTGCAACCCGCAGATTCTCTCTATCTGCTTCCACAACCCAAATCGGTGGAAATGCGCACCGGAGTGTTTCGCCTGAATGAGGTGAAGAAAGTGAGCATTCAGGCTCCCGACAGTATTGCCGCTCTGATTGCGGACTATCTGCCGGAAGGCATGAAGGCAACAACTAAAAGCAGTAAAGCGCCCCGCATGGAAATTCGTCTGAAACCCGAACAGAATGGTAACCAGACGGACGAGAGTTATGAACTGGACATCACCGACCGGAAAATCAGCATCGAGGCCGCTTCCGTGGCCGGAGTTTTCTATGCCTTGCAGACATTGGGACAGCTGACCGACGAAGAGCAGGCAACCGTTCCGGCTGTGCGCATTACGGATGAGCCGCGGTTTGCCTACCGGGGTATCATGCTGGATGTGTCGCGCCACTTCTTTGACGCGGACTTCCTGAAAAGACAGATTGATGTGCTGGCGGCGTTCAAAATCAACCGTCTGCACCTGCATCTGACGGACGCGGCAGGATGGCGTCTGCAAATTGACCGTTATCCCCGACTGACCGAACTGGCTGCCTGGCGCCCGCAACACCTGTGGAAAGAATGGTGGAAAGGAGCACGCCGCTATGTGATGGAGGGTGCGCCGAATGCCTACGGCGGTTACTATACGAAAGAGGAAATCCGCGATCTGGTGGATTATGCCCGCAAACGGCAGATTACCATCATACCGGAAATCGAAATGCCTTCGCACTCGGAAGAAGTGCTGACGGCTTATCCGGAACTGTCGTGTACGCATGAACTGTACAAACCGTCGGATTTCTGCGTGGGTAACGAGAAGACGTTTGAATTCCTGGAACAGGTGCTCACTGAGGTGATGGAACTGTTCCCGTCGGAATATATCCATATCGGAGGGGATGAAGCCCCGAAGACTGACTGGCGCACCTGTCCGCTCTGCCAGAAAAGAATCAAGGACGAGGGACTGAAAGACGAAAAGGGATTGCAAAGCTATCTGGTGCATCGGATCGAGAAGTTCCTGAACGCGCACGGACGGAAACTGCTGGGCTGGGATGAAATTCTGGAAGGCGGACTGGCACCGAACGCCACTGTGATGTCTTGGCGCGGTACAGAAGGAGGCATTGAGGCCGTAAAGAGCGGTCATCAGGCGATCATGACTCCGGGACAATATTGTTATCTGGATGGTTATCAGGACGCTCCGCACACACAACCGGAGGCCATCGGAGGTTATCTTCCTCTGAGCAAGGTGTATGGTTATGACCCGGTGCCCCAGGAACTGACCCCGCAAGAGCAACAATTGATTATAGGTGTGCAGGGAAATCTGTGGGCGGAATATGTACCCACAGAGGAACACGCGGAATATATGCTCTATCCGCGCGCGCTGGCCATCGCCGAAACGGGGTGGACACAACCGGAAAACAAATCCTGGAAACGCTTTCACCACAAGGCGGTGCAGGTGACCAAGGATTTGCGCAAGGCCGGTTATCAGGCCTTCCCGTTGGAGCGTGAGTTTGGAAACCGTCCGGGAGCCGGAGAGGTTCTGAAGCACAAGGCATGGAACAAGCCGGTGACTTACAACGCACGCTACTGGGGCACTTATCCGGCCGGAGGCGACAAGGCACTGACTGATGGCCTGCGGGGCGGATGGAACTACAACGACGGTTTCTGGCAGGGCTTCGTATCGCAGAAACGTCTGGACGTAACCATCGACTTAGGAAGCCTTACCGACATACAGCGCATTCAGGCCGATTTCATGCAGATTTGCGGTCCGGAGGTCTATCTGCCGGCACACGTCATCATCTCGGTTTCTGAGGACGGAAAAGAGTTTACCCAACTGAAAGAAATCAAGCACAAGCCGGTGCGTAATGATGAGGTGACCTTCAAGACCTACGGCTGGGAAGGTATTGCCAAAGCACGCTTCATCCGCTATCAGGCACTGGCCGGCGACGAGTTCGGCGGTGTGGTATTCACGGATGAAATCGTGGTGGAATAATCCGAAACAGAATAAAGCAACGAGTGAATTCAGGACTTGGCTTTTGTGCGAATCACCATGCGTTCCCACAACGCGTTGGGAATCAAGCGCCAGAAGAAAGTAATAATCGCATAGCGCCAGTCGATGATAATCACTCGGCGCTTTTGAGCAATAGCCCGGGCAATCGTCCGGGCTACTTTGTCTGCCAGCATCATCAGCGGATATTTCTGCGCTCCCGAAAGCAACGGCGTATCTACGAAACCGGGACGTATATCCGTGAAACAGATCGGATGCCCCTCCATACGCGCCTGCTGCGCCAAAGCCTGTAAATAAGTGTTCTGGAAGCGCTTGGTGGCCGAATAAGCAGGGGCCGCACCCAGTCCCTTCGTTCCGGCAATGGAACTGATAGCTGCCAGATGACCGCCGCCCTGAGCGGCAAAATAACGGTAGGCCCACCCTACCATCTGTCCGAAGCCCAGCACATTGGTGCGAAAGGTATCCAGTTCGATGCCGGCCTGCAAGGTGCGGTTCTGCTTTCCGATTCCGGCCACATGCAGATAGAGGTCCATGCCTCCCATCTCCTGCACCAGTTCGGCCAGAGCACCCGTTGCCCCATCAGAAGTTACGTCGAGTTCTTTCACAAAGACCCGCTGCGGTGCCAACTGTTTCAAAGTCAGCAACGGTGCGGTACGGCGTGCGGCCAATCCGACCACACAGCCGGCGGCAATATAAATACGGGCCAGTTCCAGACCTATTCCGGATGAGGCTCCTATAAGAACAACTTTTTGAGAAGAAGATATCTGGTTCATTTTATCGTTTTTTAGGGTTCTACACATGCAAAAATAACGATTTTTGCCCTTTCTCCCATTTTTTTGTAACCAAAAAGCCAACAACTCTTGCATTTCTTCCACTTTTTATCGTAATTTTGTGTTCTGTCGTCCGGACCCCGGTTTCCCGTCTCTCTTTCTTCTCCAAACAGGAAACCGGACAAAAACACGTCCGCACGAAAAATCATTCACAAAAATCTTAAACACAAATTGCAATGAAAGAAAAAAACAACAGAGGTAAATTTGCCAGTAAAATAGGAGTCATTCTGGCTTCAGCCGGCTCAGCCGTCGGTCTGGGAAACATCTGGCGCTTCCCCACGGAAACGGGAGAAAACGGCGGTGCCGCCTTCATCCTGCTTTATATCTGCTGCATTCTGCTGCTCGGACTGCCGGTGATGATTTCGGAATTTCTCATCGGGCGACGCACACACGCCGACGCATCTACCGCCTTCGAACTGCTGGCTCCCAAACATAAACAATGGCATTGGGTGGGCCGTTTGGGTGTGCTCTCGGGCATCATGATCTTCAGTTTCTATTCTGTGGTGGCGGGCTGGACCGTAAACTACACTGTTCAGGCTGCCCTGAACCGCTTTAACCAAATGGTGCCGACCGGCGAGGGAAATGTCTACGGAGCCTATTTCAACTCGTTTGTATCCGATCCCATCATGCCTACGCTCTACCTGGTTCTGTTCATCCTGCTCACTCATTTTGTCGTGGCACGAGGCATTGAGAAGGGTATCGAGCGCTTCTCCAAACTGATGATGCCTACCCTCTTCCTGCTGCTTCTGGTTCTGGCTGGTTTTGCATTGACTATGGAAGGAGCAGCCGAAGGTCTGAACTTCCTGTTCCGCCCAGACTTCAGCAAGATTGATTCCTCAGTAGTACTTTCGGCTATGGGGCAGGCTTTCTTCTCGCTGAGCATCGGTTTGGGTTGTCTCTGCACCTATGCTTCCTATTTCCGCAAGGAAGTAAACCTGGTACGCACGGCAGGAAGCGTGGCGATGATCGACACGCTTGTAGCCATCATTTCCGGTCTGATTATCTTTCCGGCCGTTTATTCTGTGGCCGGCATGGAGCCGTCCGAGGGACCGAGTCTGGTATTTGTGGCTTTGCCCAACATCTTCCACATCGCTTTCTCCAAACTGCCTATTCTGGCCTATGCGTTGCCTTTCCTGTTCTACTTCCTGCTCATTCTGGCTTCGCTGACTTCCACCATTTCCATGCACGAGCTGATTACGGCCTACTTCCATGAGGCACACCACCTGTCGCGCAAGAAAGCTACCTATCTGGTTACGGGCATCTGTCTGTTCCTGGGTGTTCTCTGCTCGCTGTCCTTGGGTGTCGGCTCTTCTTATACCATCGGCGGCATGACGCTGTTCGACCTATTTGACTATCTCACCGCCAAATGGATGCTGCCGCTGGGCGGTCTGTTCACCGTGCTGTTCACCGGATGGTATCTCGACCGCAAGATTGTTTGGGAAGAAATCACCAACTATGGAACGCTCCGTTTTTACGGTTTCCGATTCTTCATGTTCATCCTGAAGTTCATCGCTCCACTGGGAATCTTCCTGATTTTCCTGGATCAGGTGGGTGTGTTCCGCTGGTTCTAAGGAAATATGGATGCATGATCATGCGATAAAAATTGTCACGCAAGAAACGTATTTCAGCTGAAAAACCAAAAGCCATAGCGCGCTCTATTCTTGAGGTACGCTATGGCTTTTGGTTTATTGTTTTTGTAATGAGTTTTTACTTCCCGAAAACGAAGAATAAAAAGATCAGCACCGCATGAAAAAAACATCGGGATGATTTTAAAAGAACATCCTGATGGCTTTTCAATTTTATCGGAATCATTATCTCAAGGCATGACCCAAAAGCCTTTTTCTTGATAACTTAAATAGAATCAACTACTTATACAGAATAAAATCAAGCTTTAGGATTTCCGGATATTTGTCTGCATTTTTCTTATTGAAGTTTGGTTACTCAAAGACAAAAGCAATTCAAGACGAGAAACATGTTTCCTTCCCGATTTCCAGATTTTTAAGGCAAATCCAAACGGAAAACGATGCGGAACTGTCCGTCGGCATACGATGTGCTGGTAATGCGGAAAGCTCCCAGTTGGGCGGTATGCGCCACGTGTGCGCCAATACAGGCACAAACATCATAATCGCCTACATAGACGAGTCGTACCTCGCTCACCTGCTGATCGGGCAAACGCGAAAGCGAAACACTCTCGGGCAACTGATCCACAGGTGTCATGCAGGCCGTAACCGGCATATCGGCACGAATCACGTCATTGACCATCTGCCCGATCCGCTCGATCTGCTCCGGTGTGGGAGCTTCGGCCAGCTCGTAATTCACCTTACTCTTTTTACGCTCGATATGCGCATTTGTGGAGCGCGGACAACCGAAAAGCTGCACCATCGTCTGGTTCAGAATATGCTCGGCTGTGTGCATCGGAGCAATGGCTTCATCCTGAAATTTTGAATTTGTTTCCATATTATTTTCCAATCTTATAAAAAGGATTTTTTCCCCTAAAAACTAATATCAGTACTTTTCCTGCATTTCGGCAGGCATTACTCAAAAACTCAAAGGAAAAGAGTCATATTATCCGTTTGGTTTGAAGGATAATATGACTCTCTTTATTTCCCGAAAGGAAGTCTGCAAAACCTTAAGCGGACGCCTCCGTTTCCCAAACACCTTCCATATTTCTCTTATTCGAATATCTCATCAATGCCGATAACCTCCTCGGCAACGCTGTCAGTAGGCACAATCATATTCTGGCAAGGATCGAAGCCCTCCGGAATGTCGAACTTCTCATCCTGAGAATAATGCAGGCTCTTGTCAGCATAGACTTTCTTCAGGAACTTGGCACAGATAGGCAAGGCTGAAGAAGCTCCCTGGGCATAGGTCATGCTGCGGAAGTGAATGTCGCGGTCCTCACCGCCTACCCAGCTACCGAACACCAGCGACGGGGTGAATCCGATAAACCAACCGTCGGAGTTTCGGTTGGTGGTTCCGGTCTTACCACCCATCGGACTCTTGATGTTGTATCTGAAACGCATGCGTCCACCCGTACCGCCGTCCATGACGCCTTGCAGCAGAATCAGCATCTTATAGGCACTCTCTTCGCTGATCACTTCGTTCATGCGGGGCTGGAACTGAGCCAGCACATTGCCCTCGTTGTCCTCGATGCGGGTTACCAGCAACGGAGCGGTGCGGATACCCTTATTCGGGAATGCGGTGTAGGCACTGACCATTTCCGAAAGAGAGATGTCGCAAGGACCCAGACACAAAGACATGGAAGGATGGATATCGCGGTTCAGAACACCGAATTCATGTATCAGGCGCACCAGAGCCTCCGGACTGAGTTTGCTCATCAGATAAGCGGAAATCCAGTTGTTGGACTGGGCAAGTCCCCACTTCAAGGTCACCATCTCACCATAGCGCGAGCGGCTTCCGTTACGCGGTGTCCACGGTTTGCCGGCAACCATATAAGTCTGCTGCACATTCATCACCTGATCGCAGGGCGACATGCCGTTCTCCATCGCCAGTGTATAGAGGAAAGGCTTGATGGTAGAACCCACCTGACGGCGGCCCACACCGGCCATATCATACTGGAAGAAGCGATAATCCAAACCGCCGACATAGGCCTTCACTTCGCCTGTCTTGGGATCCATAGCCATGAATCCGCTGCGCAGGAAGCACTTGTAATAGCGGATAGAGTCCATCGGAGTCATCACGGTGTCCACCTCGCCATGATAGGTAAAGACGGTCATCTCGGTCGGTGTCTCGAAAGACTGGTCGATCTCATCCTGCGAATAGCCGGCCTTCTTCATCATGATGTAGCGCTCGCTCTGCATCTTTGAGCGGTTCATGATCTGTTCCACTTCCGCATTGGTCAGCGCGTCGGTATAAGGACGGCGTGAGCGACCCTTCTGCTCCTTGTCGAACAACGGTTGCAGATAAAGTCCCACATGCTCGTAGAGCGCTTCCTCGGCATAACGCTGCATGCGCGCATCAATGGTTGTATAAATTTTCAGACCGTCGGTATAAATGTTGTAGTGCGAACCGTCCGGCTTTTTATTCTTGTTGCACCAGCCGTAAAGCGGGTCAGTCTCCCAAGCCAGCGAATCTTCATAATAGAGCTGATTCTGCCAGCCGGCATAATCGTCGCGATTCGGCTTCTCGGCCATCAGCATGCCACGCAGGCGCTCACGCAGATAAGTAGCCACACCCTCCTTATGATCCACACGTTTGAAGTTCAGATCCAGCGGTTTCTCCTTCTCGGCTGCAGCCTCGCTTTCTGTAAGATACTGCGCTTTGAGCATCTGGTCAATTACGACGTTGCGGCGCTCACGGCAGCGTTCCGGATAGCGCACCGGATTGAAGTAAGAAGGATTCTTGCACATACCGATGAGCGTAGCGGCCTCGGTTATGGTCAGATCTTTCGGTTCCTTACCGAAATATGTCTTGGTGGCTGTTTTGATACCCACGGCGTTATGCAGGAAATCGAAGTAATTGAGATACATGGTGATGATCTCTTCCTTCGTGTAGTAACGCTCCAGCTCTACGGCAATCACCCACTCGATCGGTTTCTGCAAGGCACGTTCCATAGTGCTTTGTGCCGTTTCGGAATAGAGCTGCTTGGCCAACTGCTGCGTGATGGTACTACCTCCACCGGCATTGGTCTGCCCCAGGATACCACGCTTCACGATGGCGCGTGCCAAAGCCCGGTAGTCAATGCCCGAATGATCATAAAATCGCGCATCCTCCGTGGCGACCAGCGCCTTGATCAACCAGGGAGACAAATCGTCATATCCCACAAAAATTCGGTTCGCCCGGCTGTACGACCACGTACCGATCAGTTTGCCGTCGGACGAGAAAACCTGCGAAGCATACTTGTTTACCGGATTCTCCAGTTCCTGAAAGTTGGGCATGTAACCGATCCAACCCTTAGAAATGGCCCAGAAAGCGCCGGCTACCGATCCGATACCCAGTATCAGAACAATCCACAAGGTAATAATTATCTTTTTTCTCATATATCTTAGATATGTCTGTTAATTCACAAATTAAAAATGGAAAAGGAAATGCAAAGTTACTCAAAATCTTGAAATAAATGGCGCAATATAAAAAAAGTTGAAGAAATGTATGTTGTTACGATATCTTTTCAATCCTTTTTGCTAACTTTGAAACAGATTCATCAATCAAATAAAACTTAATACTTTATTTAAAAATGGAAAATAGAAGTCTTGTAACCATTGCAGAGCACTCTCGGGAGAAAATCATGTATCTGATCGAGATGGCCAAGGAATTTGAGAAGCACACTAACCGTAAGCTGTTGAACGGAAAGGTGATAGCTACTTTGTTTTTCGAGCCTTCAACCCGCACTCGTTTAAGTTTTGAAACCGCAGCAAACCGCCTGGGCGCACGTGTCATCGGCTTTACGGATCCGAAGGCCACCAGCTCTTCAAAAGGTGAAACATTGAAAGATACCATCATGATGGTGAGCAACTATGCCGATGCCATTGTCATGAGACACTATCTGGAAGGTGCAGCACGCTATGCCAGCGAAGTTTCTCCTGTGCCTATCCTGAATGCCGGCGACGGCGCCAACCAGCATCCGTCGCAAACCATGCTTGACCTCTATTCCATTTACAAGACACAAGGCACGCTCGACAACCTGAACATCTATCTGGTGGGCGACCTGAAATACGGCCGCACCGTGCACTCACTGCTGATGGCCATGCGCCACTTTAACCCGACCTTCCACTTCATCGCTCCTGACGAGCTGAAGATGCCGGAAGTGTATAAACTGTATTGCGAGAAGCATGGTATCAAATATGTGGAGCATACCGACTTCAACGAAGACACCATCGCCGGAGCAGATATCCTGTATATGACCCGCGTGCAGCGCGAGCGCTTCACCGACCTCATGGAGTACGAGCGTGTGAAGGATATGTATCTGCTCAAGCTGAACATGCTGGGCAAGGCCAAGGACAACATGAAGATCCTGCACCCGCTGCCTCGCGTGAACGAAATTGAATACAGCATCGACAACGATCCGCATGCATACTACTTCGAGCAGGCGCACAACGGACTTTTCGCCCGTCAGGCCCTGATCTGCGATGCGCTGGGCATCACTCTGGACCAAGTAAGAGAAGACAAAACCATTATTGATTAATCCTTTAAAAAAGAATTCTACATGAAACGTCAGGAACTTTTAGTTGCCGCACTCCAGAACGGAACCGTTATCGACCATATCCCCTCTAACAAACTCTTTCAGGTGGTGAATCTGCTACACCTGGAGAACATGAGCAGCGCCATCACCATCGGCTACAATCTCAAAAGCCAGAAGATGGGAGTAAAGAGCATCATCAAGATTGCCGACAAGTTCTTCACCGACGATGAACTGAACCAGCTTTCTGTAATCTCTCCAAACGTTACGCTGTGCACCATCAAGGATTATGAGGTTGTGGAGAAAAAAGAAGTAAAGACTCCGGATCACCTGACCGGAATCGTGAAGTGCAAAAACCCGAAATGCATCACCAATAACGAACCGATGCAGACGGTGTTCCATGTCATTGACAAGCAGAAGGGCATCATCCAGTGCCATTACTGCAACAATGAGCAGAACATCGACCAGGTAACTCTCATTTCGGATTAAGTCATGAAGCAGGACTGGAAAGCCGGAACGCTGATCTATCCCCTGCCGGCAGTGCTGGTAAGCTGCGGCGACACTCCGGAAAACTATAATCTCATCACCGTGGCATGGACGGGAACCATCTGTACAAACCCGCCCATGTGCTACATCTCCGTGCGTCCGGAAAGACACTCCTATGAACTGATCAAGAAGAACATGGAGTTTGTCATCAACCTGACCACCGAGGAACTGGCCCGCGCTACCGACTGGTGTGGCGTGCGCTCGGGAAGAGACTACCACAAGTTTGAAGAAATGAACCTCACTCCCGGCCCGGCCCGCATGGTGAAAGCCCCAATCGTGGAAGAGGCCCCGCTGAACATCGAATGCAAAGTCAAGGAGATCATGTCTCTGGGCTCGCACGACATGTTCATTGCCGAGGTGGTGAACATCAAGGCGGACGAGAAGTATCTGGACCCGGAAACGGGAAAATGGTCGCTCGAAGCCAGTCACCCTCTCATCTATCTGCACGGAGCCTACTATGGCTTGGGACCGAAAATCGGAAAATTCGGCTGGAGCGTGGAGAAAAACAAATAAATTTTAGCTTATGGAAAAGGATCATGTAATTTTCGACCTCATTGAGAAGGAACACGAAAGACAGTGCAAGGGCATCGAGCTGATTGCCTCTGAAAACTTTGTGAGCGACCAGGTAATGGAAGCGATGGGCAGCTGTCTGACGAACAAATATGCCGAAGGTTATCCCGGAAAGAGATATTACGGCGGTTGCGAAGTGGTGGACCAGGTGGAATCTCTGGCCATTGAACGTGTGTGCAAGCTCTTTGGAGCGGAATATGCCAACGTGCAGCCCCACTCCGGTGCCCAGGCCAATGCAGCCGTATTCCTGGCCTGCCTGAATGCCGGAGACACCTTTATGGGATTGAATCTGGACCACGGAGGCCACTTGTCACACGGTTCGGCCGTGAACACCTCGGGTATCCTGTATCACGCCATCGGTTATAACCTGAACAAGGAAACCGGACGCGTGGATTACGACGAGATGGAGAAACTCGCTCTGGAACACAAGCCGAAACTGATTATCGGCGGTGGTTCGGCTTACAGCCGCGAGTGGGATTATGCCCGCATGCGTGCCATTGCCGATCAGGTGGGCGCTATCTTCATGGTAGACATGGCGCACCCAGCCGGACTGATTGCTGCCGGCGAGCTGGACAATCCGGTGAAATATGCGCATATCGTGACTTCGACCACCCACAAGACTCTGCGTGGACCGCGTGGCGGTATCATCCTCATGGGCAAGGATTTTGAGAATCCGTGGGGACTGAAAACCCCGAAGGGTGAGGTGAAAATGATGAGCCAGCTGATCAACAGCGCCGTATTCCCGGGTATTCAGGGCGGACCGCTGGAGCATGTCATCGCTGCTAAGGCCGTGGCTTTCGGCGAGGCATTGCGACCGGAATTCAAGGCTTGGGCCGCTCAGGTGAAGAAGAACGCCGCCACACTGGCTGCCGAGCTGCAGAAGCGCGGATTCAGCATCGTAAGCGACGGTACGGACAACCATCTGATGCTGGTAGACCTGCGCTCCAAATATCCGGATCTGACAGGTAAGGTGGCCGAAAAGGTACTGGTTTCTGCCGACATCACCGTAAACAAGAATATGGTGCCGTTTGACAGCCGCAGCGCCTTCCAGACTTCAGGTATCCGTCTGGGTACAGCCGCCATCACAACGCGTGGTGCCAAGGAGGATTTGATGGTGCTGATTGCCGAACTGATTGAACGAGTGCTCAATGAGCCGGAAAATCAGGACGTGATCCAAGACGTAAAGAATATCGTAAACCGTACCATGAGCGAATATCCGCTCTTCGCCTGGTAATCGGTCACGGAAATAATAAAGCTCCGGAAACGGGCCATAAAAGGCTGTTTCCGGAGCTTTTTTTATCCTCTGGTGTCTCTCCTACTCCGAGATATTTTCTGCCATTTAAAATCATTGTGATGATTTGAAGAAAACATCACAATGACTTTTTCTTTTCATCACAATCAAAAAATCAAAAGCCGCTCACCAAAAAGCGGAATCCTCTCCCAAACAGAAGCCACAAGGGGCGATGCACACCGGCACCCGCCCCTTGTGGCTATCTATTTCTTACTGAAATCAGCTAAATCAAAGCACATAGGCATTCATCAGGAAGAACACGGCCAGACCAACGATCCAGCCCAGCAGCACCTTACCGGTCATCATGCGGAAGTACCACCAGATGCTTACGTGCTCGTTCTTCATCAGCGCATAACCGGCAATAGAACCGATTGGCAACAAGCAGCCGCCCACACCTCCACAAAAGGCGATAAGCTGCCAGTAGGCACCGTTCTGCTGGAAAAGCGAAGCGTAGGCCGGATCGACACTGGCTGCCACCTGCTCCGGTGAAAGGATGTCATACATGGAAATACTGCTCAGCACCAGCGCCACATTATCCAAGATACCGGAGGCCGCTCCCAGAATACCGCTTACGATATAGATGTTGTGAATATGGCTATCCAGCCAGAATGCCGCATAGCGAAAGGCTCCCGTCTCATAAATGGCTCCTGCGGCCAGTGCCAGACCGATGAAATAAAGGATGGTCTGCAAATTGTCATACTGCAAACTGCGGGGCACCGTACGTCCTCCGATGATAGAGGCATTGACCAGACTGCTGTTGCAGAACTCGTTGACAACCCAGAAAACAGCCAGCACACACAGCGCTCCGACGAAAGGAGGCAGCTTGGTGATGTTGTGGAACGTAGGAATGAACCACAGTCCACCGATACCGATAAACAGCATCAGAATGCGCTGCCAACGGGAAAGGAAGGAATCATCGCCGCGATATACCGTGCGCAGGGAGTCAATATTAATATGCTCGGGCAGAGTGCGTGAAATGAGATACGTAGGGATAATCATGGCAATCAGGGCCGGCAGCATCAGCGACAGCGAGAAATCGGTCGGCGTAACCGCCCCTTTGGTCCACAGCACCAGCGAGTTAATGTCTCCAATCACGGTAAAGCAACCGCCGCAGTTGGCCGCCAGAACGATTACCGAGCCGTAAATCATGCGGAAACGGGTCTCGATCACAATTTTTCGCATAATGGCCAGCATCATCACCGTGGTTGTCAGATTATCCAGATTGGCCGAAATGATAAAACTGGCTCCGGCCAGATACCAGATCAGCTTGCGGCTGTTCTTCGTGCGGCAGCACTCATAGATAAAATCGAAACATCCGTTGGCGTTCAGCACATCCACAATGGCCATCGTAGCCAGCAGAAAGAGCACAATCTGGCTGATTTCCGCAATGTGGCGCAGGAAAATGTTATTGGCAATGAAGGTTTTCACCGCAGCGGCGGTAGAGGGCGCCCCGTTCAGAAAGGACAGATATTCCGTGTGATAAAACAAATCCACATACGAGGATCCTTCTACCATATACAGAATCCATCCTACTACTCCGAGAAACATGGCTGTAGCCGCCTTGTTAATGCGTGTGATATGCTCGGTTGCTATGGCTATATAGCCCAACAACAAGATGGTAACAATAATAAAAGTCATAAATCCTTATCTTTAATATGCATTTTTGCTTTTTGTTTCCTACAAAAATACGGATAATAATTAAAATGAAAAAGCCTTCTTTATAATCTTTTGAGACTGGAGTCCTTATTTTTGGCATTCCGGCCGGCCCGGAGGCTTCGTATCTTAATAAATATGCAAAAAGGAGACAAGTCCTGAAGACTGTCTCCTTTCTCTCTTTTGTCGGGGTACCAGGATTCGAACCTGGGACCCCCTGCTCCCAAAGCAGGTGCGCTAACCGGACTGCGCTACACCCCGTACTTTTTCAAAAGCGATGCAAAGGTATGGCTTTTATTTGAAACATCCAAATATTTCGGCAACTTTTTTCAGTTTTCGTATTCTTTTTTTCGTTTCGGATTCATCGGGAACCACCCTTTCTGTACCCGTTTGAACTGCTCAAACACCTCTAATATAGACCAAAAGGAGGAAAAAGACACCACGCCCAGCAAGATGGACACATATTCATCTTCTGCATACAGAGAAAAGCCTAGCGTAATGATTCCCAGAAGCAGAAACAGCACCCAACTTTTTTTCCCGATATAATATTCCGCCTTGATGACCAGAGGATGAAAAAGACCGATCACCAAAAAAGTCACCAAACCAAAGATAATTCCCGTATAATTCATTTCTGTTACTTTTTAATCTTTATTACCGGCGCAAAGATATAAAATTATCCTTTCCACACCGTAAGCCGGCGACGGATTTTCTTGCGATAGAGCAACGTCTGCACCATGCCGCGCGAAAAAAGATATACCAGAAAGGCCAGCCAGAGAGTGTGATTCCGGTCTGCCAACGGAGCGGTCAGGAGAATCAGAAAGAACAGACATCCGGCCACGAACATCGACAAAAGCATCTGCCGGGTGGCCGTCAGTCCGATAAAGATACCGTCCCACAGGAAAGCGGCAACCGACACAAACGGAATCAGAATCACCCACCACAGATAATGTGCGGCCGTGTCGATCACATCCGGATTGTCGGTAAGCCAGGTCAGCGCCAACCGTCCGCCGGCGGCATAAAGCAGCGTAAACACGAGCGCAATGCTCCCACCCCAACGGAACAGCCGTATGAATACCGCCCTCAGCTGTTCCATCTGCCGCGCGCCGTAGTATTTTCCGGTGAGCGACTCGCCGGCATAGGCAAAACCGTCCATAAAATAAGAATAAAAGGTAAAGAACTGCATCAGGAACACATTGGCCGAGAGCACCACCTCGCCCTGTTCCGTACCCACGGACGTAAAATACAGGGTGACGCACACCAGGCACAGCGTACGCAGAAAAATATCTTTGTTCACATCAAACAGGCGCAACAATGCACGCACATCGAGCAGACGGCGCCACTCGAAAAAGCGCGCATCACGATGGCGGCGCAACCAGTAGGCCAGAAAAACAGCCGAAAGGGCCACACTGCCCCACTGCGCTATCAGAGTGCCCAAAGCCACACCCCGCACGCTCCAATGAAGCACAAACACAAAAACGGCACTGCATACAATGTTCACCACATTCTGAAAGATGGAAACATAAAGAGGAAAGCGCGCTTCCTGCACCGCTATGAACCACCCGAAGAAACAGTACTGCATCAGCATGGCCGGCGCACCCCAGATGCAAATATGAAAGTATTGGTTCACATAAAGGGCCACATCCGGACCGGTCTCCATCACGCGGAAAGCAAAATCCAGAACCTGCTCCTGCAACAGCAGTTGCAAAAGACTGATGGCTACCGCCAGAGCGAGCGAACGCAACAAGGTGGCCGTCACTTCATCCTGCTGCCCGGCCCCATAATGCTGGGCCGTGATACCCGTGGTGCCCATGCGCAAAAAACCAAACACCCAATACAGCATGTTGAACACTGTGCCTCCAACCGCTATGGCCGCAATATAAGTCGACGCTCCCAAGTGGCCGACAATCGTCAGATCGACCAAAGACAACAGAGGAACGGTTATATTCGACAGAATGGACGGCAGAGCGATATTCAAAATTTCATTTTTCTTAATCCAGTTCATCATATACCTCTTATATAAAGAATATTTCATGCATCATAAAAACGCTGCAAAGGTAGCCCTTTTCTGCCTTTGCAACAAATAGTCCGGCACAGAGAAGCGCATTCCTCTCATTCCGTTGAAGAATATAGTCAGAAAAAAAGGTGTCTGTTTGGCTAAATGCGCAAAATGAACTAACTTTGCATGCATTGAAGAAATACAAAACTTATAGAAATATGTTTAGAACGAATACATGTGGCGAATTGCGCCTTTCAGATGCCGGCAAACAGGTGACTCTGGCCGGATGGGTGCAGCGCACACGAAAGATGGGCGGCATGACCTTTGTCGATTTGAGAGACCGTTACGGAATCACTCAGCTGGTGTTCAACGAAGAGATTAACGCCGACCTGTGCGAAAAGGCCAACAAACTGGGCCGTGAGTTTGTCATTCAGGTAATCGGTACCGTTAGCGAGCGCGAAAGCAAGAACAAGAACTTGCCTACCGGCGAGATCGAAATCATCGCCTCAGAACTGAATGTACTCAACACTTCGCTCACTCCTCCTTTCACTATTGAAGACAACACCGACGGTGGCGACGATATCCGCATGAAGTATCGTTATCTGGATCTGCGTCGTGCCACCGTACGACAGAATATCGAGTTGCGTCACCGCATGACTATGGAGGTACGCCGTTATCTGGACAGCAAGGGATTCCTCGAAATCGAGACTCCTATGCTCATCGGTTCTACTCCGGAAGGTGCGCGCGACTTCGTAGTGCCTTCTCGCATGAACCCGGGACAGTTCTACGCGCTGCCTCAGAGCCCTCAGACTCTGAAACAGTTGCTGATGGTAGCCGGTATGGACCGCTATTTCCAGATCGTGAAGTGTTTCCGCGACGAAGACCTGCGTGCCGACCGTCAGCCTGAGTTTACTCAGATTGACTGCGAGATGAGTTTCGTGGATCAGGAGGATGTCATCAGCACCTTCGAAGGTATGGCCAAGCATCTGTTCAAGGAACTGAGAGGCGTAGAGCTTACCGAAGCGTTCCCACGCATGCCGTGGAGCGAAGCCATGCGTCTGTACGGAAGCGACAAGCCGGATACCCGTTTCGGCATGCAGTTCGTAGAGCTGATGGATGTTCTTAAGGGTACCGGAGAGTTCAGCGTATTCAACGACGCAGCTTACATCGGCGGTATCTGTGCCGAAGGTTGTGCTTCATACACCCGCAAGCAGCTGGATCAACTGACCGACTTCGTAAAACGCAGCCAGATCGGTGCCAAAGGTTTGGTATATGCCCGCGTACAGGAAGACGGCAGCGTAAAGAGCAGCGTAGACAAGTTCTACTCTCAGGAAGTACTTCAGAACCTGAAAGAGGCTATGCAGGCTAAGCCGGGCGACCTGATTCTGATTATGAGTGGCGACGATGCCATGAAGACCCGCAAGCAGTTGTGCGAATTGCGTCTGGAGATGGGTAACCGTCTGGGCCTGCGCGACAAGAACAAGTTCTCTTTGCTGTGGGTGGTAGACTTCCCGATGTTCGAATGGAGCGAGGAAGAAGGCCGTCTCATGGCGATGCACCATCCGTTTACTCATCCGAAGGACGAGGATATTCCTTTGCTCGATACTCATCCGGAGCAGGTTCGTGCCGATGCCTACGACATGGTATGTAATGGTGTGGAAGTCGGTGGCGGTTCTATCCGTATCTTCGACCCGGAATTGCAGGATAAGATGTTCCAGATCCTTGGCTTTACCAAAGAAAAGGCTCAGGAGCAGTTTGGCTTCCTGATGAATGCCTTCAAGTACGGTGCACCTCCTCACGGAGGATTGGCTTACGGTTTGGACCGTTGGGTAAGTCTGTTCGCCGGATTGGATACCATCCGCGACTGTATCGCTTTCCCAAAGAACAACAGTGGCCGCGACGTCATGCTCGACGCTCCTTCATGCATCGACCAGAAGCAGCTTGACGAACTGAATCTTCAGATTGCAAAGATCGAAGAGTAAAGTCAGCTAAAATCAGGTGGGGCAAAAAGAGCAAAAAAGCCTTTCATGCTACTTTGAGACTTTAATTTTTCCGCCCATCGGGCAAGAAGAACCTATTTTTGCAAGTCTCAGGAGGTATTTTCAAAGCCAACTACCTGAATTATAGGACTATTCGATATATTTTTCTATTTTCTTTTCCTAAGTAAATAGAAAGAATATCTTAAAATAGACCAAAAAGTGCAGTTTATCTTTAATGATAAGACTGCACTTTTTTTATACTCAAATTTGGCAGGGATTTCAGCAGAACAAAACAAATCATAAGAAAATTTCCATAAAACACACTTATTTTAAAGTAAAATACATTTAATATAAAAATATTTTGTATATTTGAGGCGTTATTACAACAACCTGAATTATTAACCCAAAAACACAGATATATGAAAAAATCAATTACTTCATTATTTTTAATGTTCGCCTGCGTATTCGGCGCACAAGCACAAGCAAACAGTTATCCATTCGATGAGGCCGACCTTGACGCAAACGGTTGGCTATGGTTTGACACACCAGAAAAGATAGAAAAATATGTAGGCGTTTCGGAAGACGGCAAAATGGACCCTAACGGAAAAATCTTTCAAATGGTCAGCACAGAATCGGCTTCTGATGTAAAACCTCCATTCAACAAGACTTTTGCCAGCGATACCATTTCCGGTTTTGGAGATCCACATAATCAGGGAAGCGACATCAGAAAAGGAGCCATCGTGCTGCACAAGGCCACCCAAAGCGGAAAATACAACGACGGTGGTGCTGTACTCATCAACCTTCCATCCTGCAAGACCATGAGCATGGTTCTCTCCTGCCAGAGTTCTGCCCACTTATATCTGTCCGGAACAAACGACGCAGCAGCCGACACAAGCGCGTATTCCATTGTTTACCAACCGTCTGCCGCCATCTTCCCTCCGGGATTTTTCAATGCCTTGTTTGTTTGCAACATTCATTTATGGGAGGGTTTACAGACCTTTAATAATGAAGGCGCAACAGACTTTACCTTGGCTTCTGCAGGTCCGGTTTATGCCATGTTACAGGTTGCCGGCCTGACACCAGTATACCTCCACGGCGTAAGAATCACTACCGAGGGAACAACCGGTATCGAGAAGGTAACTGCTGAAGATATCCGCTTCGACGGCCAAAAGATATCTTTGGACCAGACAACAAACATCAAGGTTTACAATTCCAATGGAATGCTGGTAGCTTCTGCTGTAAGCAACAGCATGGACATGTCAAACTTGGCCAAAGGTATTTATCTGGTAAAGGCAGGAAACAAAACTCAAAAGATTGCCATCCGATAAGACGGTCACACTTGAAAAGTGTTTGAGACACTCTTTTCTATTGGATTTCCAAAAAGAAATTACAGTAATAAGCTAATCATCACGCTGCAAAGTTGCAAAGCACAACTGCAGCAGATTACGAAAATAGTCGTATCCAACTCTGCCCAGAGTCATGATACGACTATTTTTTTTATTTTTAAGGAAGCAGACGCTCTCTGATACACAATCAATTACCTCCAGCAAGCCAAACGGTAAAGCTCGAAATCCCTTTGATGCAAAGCACGCACCAAAGGATGCGAAGCGCAACAGTCCGGCGCAAAGAATTGTTCCCAAAGAGCTATAGTCAGCAGAAAAACATCCTGCTCCAGCTTCCGACGGTTCAGTTCCATCAGGCGCAGGGCATTGATACGGATTTCTGTAAGCATCACCCGGGCAAAATCTTCATCAAAAGGCAAGCCCAACTGTTTATGGTCATCCAGCAAACGTGCGGTCACCCAAAAACAGTCCACAATCTTTGCACTACAGCGACTCTTTGCCGTGATACCGTTCGGATTTAACCGGTAGCGATAAACCAAAGTATCGGTTGTTGCCCCGACTTTACACATCGGAAAGAGCAGCAACGACATAATGCTGTCTTCAAACCAATAGCCTTCCGGAAAGCTGATCCGCTCAAAAAGTTCTGCCCGGAAAAGCTTACCCCAGGGATAACCATAGAATTGACGTACAGCATCCTTTCCGACACACTTCTCATGCCTGAAAGTCTGTTGATTTGCCGATGCGCCGAAAGTAACATATCCTCCTTCTGTAATATCTGCATGAGTCTCGTCCGCCCGACGCACAAGACTATCCAGATCCAGCAATTCATCATCAGCATCCAGAAACAGGACGTAGCGGGCACGGATAGATTGCAGTCCCCGATTGCGTGCACCGGAGAAACCCCGGTTTTCCTGATTCATGATCTGTATGCGGGAATCCCCTGCATACTGTTGCAGAATCTCCCCGGTGCGGTCTGTAGATCCGTCGTTCACCACGACAATCCATATACGAAAAGCTGTATCCAGTCTTAAAACCGAATCCAGACATCCGGCGATAAAAGCTTCTGCATTATAGGCAGGAATAATGATCTGCACATCATAAGGAGGAGCCGTCTCCACCTGATTCTGTCGCAAAGCCGAGTATCCCGGATCAGGTGAGCAGGCCGACAAATCACGATATGCCTGTGCCACCACTTGCGGATTATAGGGCAAAACAGAACGGAAAAAACCGGATACACAACGAAAGACCGTATCCTGCGCCAGCAGTTTGCGTGCCACTCGGGTGCACAGCATCTTCATCATACACAAATATTATTTAGAAAAACCAATAAAACGATATTCTGAAAAATTATCCGCAACAGAAAGAAACAAAAAATCCTGCAAAGTATAAACTTTGCAGGATTCTGTTTCCGTTTCTGCGGAAAGGGAGGGTTTTGAACCTATAACTCTAACCGCCTATATTTCAGCTACTTTGCTTTCAAAATTTCAAATAGGTAACGAAACAGTAACGATTTTCAGATGTTGGGCTTGTCCAACTTTGACCGCTGTTTGTCTGCCTAACTTTCGGGTTCAAAGATACGGCTTTCTTTTGAAACTCGCAAATATCTGATAATAAATATTTTTGGGTTAGTGCAAGGTGCAAGCTATATATATAAATATATACTTGCACCTTGCACTAAAAAAAAGCACTGGGGTACAAATGGTTAAAACAAAATCCGTATCTTCGTAACCGATTAAAAACAAACGTGTATGATAATAACTAACCGTGAAGAAGTAATAGATAAAGCGTTCGGCGTATTTGTCAGGATGAACTACGAGAAAGCAAGCATCATCACGCTTGCCAAAGCCTGCGGAGTGACAAAAACGGGCATCGTTTATTATTTTCCGCACAAGCTGGATTTATTCATGGCTGTGGCAGACAAATACGTGCTAAAAATGCACGAACCGGGAAACAAGTTTGCCGCTCCTGCCGATACGTTGGCGGAGTTCATCGGGCAATACGTGGCGGGGGTAGCCGCTTCCATGAAAAGGATTGTTGAACTGATTGGTGATAATAGCAGCCCGCATGATTGTAGCCCTAACTTCTACTACTTTCATTTCCTGTCACAAGTGCGTATGTACTATCCGGGCATCAGGCAGAAAATTGAGAAAATCTACCGACAAGACTATGACCTATGGGAGAAAGTCATACAAAAAGCAAAAAACAGCGGGGAAATCAGAAACGACACGGACGTGAAGAAAACGGCTACCATGTTCCGGCAAATGTTTTTAGGACTGTCATACGAACAAGCATTTCTGAACGGTCTAAACGTGGACGAACTGGCAGAAAACTTTCGCTATATCTATTCGCTGCTTAAAGCCTGATACAGTTTTGTTTTTTTAACTTCTATTATTTTTGAACGTATGTTCAAAATGTGGCGTTTTTGTTTTATCTTTGGAGCATGAAGCAAAATTCAGCGACATGGATAAGGTTCAGAAACAAAGAGGAAGCATCGTGCTACACAAAGAAACAAGGGACGGTGCAGACTACATACGGATAGAATATGCGAACAGTCAGGCTGTAACCCAACTGCTCGCCCAAGACACGGGTATGGAAATGGCTGGCAACGGCTCTGCATACATGGCATCAGCCGCTTTCAGCCTGCCGGATTTCTACGACCGCTATTCGCCCCACGCCTATATTGATTACAGCCGGG
>OGMP01000089.1_pt1 | contig 92530 bp, 103 predicted proteins | sample 1573261 | NCBI WGS metagenome assembly OGMP01 (sample SAMEA2581878, study PRJEB24529) | metagenome | biome: Human gut stool | place: China | collected 2011 | reverse complement strand
AGAAGACGGAGGACTTTCTGTATGCCATAAGGATGTGTCTGGAACATCTGGGCGGTGTACCTTCCATACTGACTCCTGACAACCTCAAATCGGCTGTAATCAGCAATGACCGGCATGAGCCGAAGCTGAACAAGGCTCTTGAGGACATGGGCAACTACTACCATTTCGTGGTACTGCCATGCGACCCGGCATCGCCGACACAGAAGGCTCTGGTAGAGGATTCCGTAAGGATTACATATAACCGTGTCTATGCCAGATTGCGTAACCGTACCTTCCATTCACTCCTGGAACTGAACCGTGCCGTATGGGAGCTGATGGAAAGGCACAACCAGACCCGTATGCAGAAGCGTCCCTACAGCCGTGAGGAGCGTTTTCATGCCATGGAGAAGGAGCTGCTGAAACCCTTGAAACCGGAACCCTATGAGATGCGCCTGTATGCCGATCTGAAAGTACAGGCAAACTGCCATGTGGAGCTGAGACAGGACAAGGTGACCCATTTTTACTCCGTCCCCTATATCCATGTAGGAAAACAGGCAAGAGTAGTCTTTACGCGTTCATGGGTCAAGGTCTATGTGGAGCAGAAACTGGTGGCCTCACATATCCGCAGCCATACATACGGCTATACCACAGTCAGGGAACATCTCGCATCCAGCTGCAGGGTGATTATGGAGCGTTCGGCAGCCTATTATGTGGAGAAAGCAAAAGATATATCACCTGACTGCCATGAATATGTAAAAAGAATCTTTGACCCCAAACGTACCGCACAGCCTGAAGAGGTGTATTACAAGCTGTGCAACTCCATAGTCAGCCTCAGAAGGAAGTATGACCTTGCCACGTTTGACCTTACCTGCCGTCAGTGCATGGAGTACGGTATTTACTCCTACAGCAAGTTTGAAGCCATACTCAGACGTAACGGCATGAATGCATCCGCAGACGAGACGGTAATCTTCCATGCGCCTACACCGTCAAACCACGGGAACATGCGCGGAAAAGACTATTTTACAGGAAATGACATAAACCAACAACAATAAATGATTATGAGCAACGAAACAGAAAGAACACTGCACGAGCTGAAGCTTCCGGGAATGGCAAGCTGCTGGAGCTCTCTGGAAGAAACACATCAGTTGGACAAGCTTACCCTGCGTGAAGGCATGCAGATCATGCTCCAGTACGAACGTGACACGAGAGGGAACAACCGCATCCAGCGTCTTATAAAGAATGCCGGCTTCCGTCTGAGAGCCTCGATGGAAGAACTTGAAACGGACACGGCAATGGGCATACAGGCCTGCTCTGCAGCCGACCTTGCAACCGGAAATTACATCACGGGCGGAATGACGGTCATCATTACCGGACCGGCAGGAACCGGGAAGTCCTACTTTGCCTGTGCCCTGGGTGACAGGGCATGCAGGAACGGCCGGAAGGTACTGTACTTCACGATGAACATGCTCATCGAGAACCTGAAGCTTGCACATCTGGAAGGACGGGAAACAAACTTCTTCCGGAAGCTGAACGCACATGACCTGCTGATTATCGATGACTTTGGGATGGTCAAGCTGGACGGCCAGATACAGCATGACTTTGAACAGATCATCGATGACCGGTACAACCGGAAGGCACTCATCCTGGCCAGCCAGCTTCCCGTTGCAGACTGGTATGATGTGTTCCAAAGCGAGCTCATTGCGGAAGCCTGTCTGGACAGAATCGTGCATAAGGCAATAAAATTTGACCTTAAAGGAGAGAGCCTAAGAAAGAAGTATTAACTTTGCCAACAACACTGAATACTAACTGGGGACTGAACGGATATCACCGGAAATGCTGAACGGGTATCCGCCGGAATATGCAGAGCCGGACGGAAGAAGCTGACCCGCAGCTTTGCCCATATTACCGTACTGATGGGAATGGCCATCATGGGCGTAATGGGTATTCTTATGTATCTGTTCGCCCCTCAGATTATTGGGATGATGACTCCGGTCGAAGAAATCCGTCTGCTGGGGGTAATGGCTTTACGCATCGAAGCTTTTGCTGAGCCCATGTTTGCTGCCTCTATTGTTGCATACGGTGTCTTTGTCGGAGCAGCCGATACACTGGTTCCATGTCTGATGAACTTATTCAGCATCTGGGCTGTACGTCTGACTCTGGCTGCCTGGCTCGCCCCGACACTGGGACTGCAAGGCGTATGGATTGCCATGTGCGTAGAACTGTGTTTTCGTGGACTTATCTTCCTTGTACGTCTGAAACGTGGACGATGGCTGAAATGCGATAAGACGTAATTGATGAGAATTACCGAACCGGCAACCCAGGTAAACGACAAGGCTGTGGCATCAGTTCTCAGAAGCCTTTATATCAAAAAAAAAACCGATCATCGGAATATGGTAAAGTCGTATCCGGTGGTCGGTTTCATTTCTTGTCTTTTTGTTTGCCTGTTATTCCTGTTCAAAATGGGCAAATGTGAACTATTATTTGTTCAGAATCTGTAGTTGGTTGTCGCCCATCATTCTCAGGCCTTTAATAAAGCATTTAATAATAAATCTCATTTTCGTAGTTGTTTTTATGTTTTACAACACAAAAGTACGCATTGTTTATTACATAATATGTTGTATAGCATAAAATTTTCATGAGAGGCCTTAATACTTGATATATGTCAACCAGATGGCTTTTCAAGTGTCGGTAGAGGTGGATACTCATAATTGTGGATATTGATTAAATGTAAGTATGCGATAACAGCCCCACTGATTTTTATGCAGGCAGCGTCCTGATAGGGAAAAATATGCGCGATTTATTACAAGAAAAATAATTGATCTGTAGTGTTTCCGGAAAAAGCTTCATTGAATTGTGACTCATGAGGAAATGTTATTTATGTTTCCCATACGAGAGCCGTATGTTTTTCATTTGTGAAATGTACGTTTCTCAAGGCGGAAACATACGGTTTCTGTGTGGAAAACATGGAAATTTCAAGCATAAATGAGTATTTATGCTTAGGTGTTTTTAAGTCCACATAAAAAATGGGGGGGAAGAAGATAGTTGCCAGAAGCAAAAAAACGGAATTCATACCTCATGGCTGAGCGGTACAGGAAATCAAGATTCTCTTTGGTGGTGACATTTACCGTTACATCCCTGTTATTCTCTACATACAGATAGGGAACGATGGAAGGTTTTCTCGTGTTCAGAAAACATAAGGCTTTCTGCAGGAGGGAGTTTTTCTTTTCTTCCTGCTTCTGATGTCCCGGTTTAATTGAGTAAACATCTTGATTTACAGATAGATGTCGTTAGTGGAAGATTAAGCCGTTTAAATGTTATATTTGTTACTGTGAATTTAATGCTTTTAGTGCTATATTTTGTTTATTCTTATACCAGGATTCGATAAAATGTATAATTTTGTAACAAAAAAAATGAGAACGAGTAACATGATGCAGACAAAAAACTGGATGGCACTGGTAGGATTAACTTGTGCCGCATTTATCTTTAACACTTCTGAGTTCATTCCGATAGGACTCTTGACAGATATTGCGAATGACTTTTTGACAACAGAAGCTCAAGCTGGAATGATTATATCAATTTATGCTTTTGTAGTCATGCTGCTTTCGTTACCTCTTATGATTGTAGTATCCCGATTTGAGATGAAAAAGCTCCTCTCCAGTGTAATTTTGAATGATGCTATTCCGGTTGCTTTTTGAGCTTTTTCGTGCTTTCGATGTATCCAAAGTCCCTGTTTTGCTTCCCTCGTATGAAGTTCTTTTTGCTGACTTGGTTGTGAGCAAAGATAGCGATTTTTGTTGGATATTTGATGGGTGGATGAAGGTTTTTTGTGGGTGTACTTTTTGAATCCAGTACAGTGTACAAGGAGTTATCCTCGAAAAAATATAGGATTTCGACAAAAGTATCCTCGAAAAAGTGTGATGGTTGCTGGTTTTTATCCTCGAAAAAGTGTATTTTTGCATAGAGTCAAAAGAATAAAAGAAGAAAAGCCATGAAACGGAAGATTATTGGGCAGCTGAAAAGTTGGAAGGAGAATCCTGAAAGAAAACCATTGATATTGCTGGGTGCTCGTCAGGTAGGCAAAACTTGGGTGATGAAACACTTTGGTCAGACTGAGTTTCAGAATGTAGCCTACATCAACTGCGATGAGGAACCGCTGGCCAAGGAACTGTTTGCAGCCGATTATAACATACCCCGTATCTTGCTGACGCTGCAAGCTATTACTGGGACGAATATTGAAGCCGGGAAAACGTTGATTATATTCGATGAGTTGCAGGAAGTGGAAAGAGGCTTGCATAGCTTGAAATATTTCCAGGAGAATGCACCCGAGTATCACGTGATGGCTGCCGGTTCGTTGTTGGGAATTACTTTATGCAAAGGACAATCGTTCCCTGTTGGAAAGGTCAACACGATGCATCTGTACCCAATGGACTTTGAGGAATTTCTGATGGCCGCCGGTGAAGCCGATTTGTGCAACCTGCTGCATCAGCCCGATTGGGAAATCTTGAAGATTCTCAGCACGAAATACATTGATTTCCTCCGTCAATACTATTATGTAGGAGGCATGCCCGAAGTGGTGGACCATTTCGTTCAGCATCACGACTTGCAGGAAGTGCGCAACAAACAGCGTGAAATATTGGATGCTTACCGGCGGGACATTTCCAAACATACCACCCCTATGGAAAGTATGCGCATTGGACAAGTACTGCAGTCACTGCCTTCGCAACTGGCCAGGGAAAATAAGAAATTCATATATAACGTGTTGAAAAAGGGTGCCAGAGCTGCAGAATATGAACTTGCCATTCAGTGGCTGATGGATGCGGGACTGGTACATAAAGTAAGCCGTGTGAAAGAGTTGCAGATGCCCGTCAAGTTTTATGAAGACCTGAGTGCCTTTAAGCTGTTCCTGCTTGATTGCGGTTTGCTTGGATGTATGACCGAAGCACCTGCCAGCCAGATGTTGGTGGGCGATAATGTGTTCAAGGAGTTTAAGGGCGCCTTTACCGAGCAGTTTGTGTTGCAGCAATTGGTGGCTCAAGGTTTTTCGCCCTATTATTGGAGCAGCGACAAAACGCCCGCCGAGATTGACTTTGTGTTGCAGACGGACCAGCGCGTGATTCCGGTCGAGGTGAAGGCGGAGGAGAATGTGCGAGCTCGGTCCATGTCGGAATACATCAAGAGCCATCCGGAATATTCGCTGAAAGGTTTGCGCATCTCCATGATGGGGTATCAAGACCAGGATTGGATGGAGAACATTCCGCTCTATGCCATCTCGAAGTACTTTGGGTAAAAGACTCACTCGACTATGGATATGAAATATACCTATGAAGAACTTTGGAAAGCTTATCAAAGACTGCAGGCGGAAAATACGGCTTTGAAACAGGAAATACAGCAACTCAAAGGTCGGAATATAGGGGAGTGTAAAGAACTCAATACACTTTTCCAAAAAGAATTTAACCAAGTTTGCTTGTCTTTAGAAGAAAAAGTAGCCTTGTTTAGAAGCCTGTTTCGGGGTCGGGAAGATGTGTTTGCACGATGATGGTATAGCCGTACTACTGATAAATCAGGGTATCAGCCTGTGTGCTTAAACGAATGGCATCGAACTTTCTGTGACAAAAAGAAGTTCAAATGTGCAGAATGTCCTCATCGCCAATTCAAAACACTTTCTTATGAAGATGTGTACAAGCACTTGGAGGGCAAGCATCCGGATGGATGTGACGTAATTGGTGCGTATGCAATTCTACCTGATAATACCTGCAACTTTTTGTGTGCCGATTTTGATGATAAATCCTGTATTCATGGCTATCAGACAGATGTTCTGGCTTATGTGAAAGTCTGTAAGTCCTGGGGTCTACACTGTTATATAGAGCGTTCGCGCTCGGGGAATGGAGCCCATGTATGGGTTTTCTTTGAGCAGCCCATATCTGCAGTGAAAGCCAGAAAGTTGGGGTTTGCTTTATTGACGCAGGCCATGGAGCGAAATGTAAAGTTGACCTTTCAATCTTATGACCGCTTGTTTCCGAACCAAGATTATCTTCCGGAGGGTGGACTGGGGAATCTTGTGGCCTTACCTTTGCAGGGACAAGCTCGTAAATTAGGTAATAGCGTATTTGTAGATGAAGACTTTGTTGCTTTCAAGGAGCAATGGTCATACCTGCAACAAATTGTGAAAATCACGGAGAACGAGGTCGATACTCTCCTTCAAAAGAAAGGCATTTTGACAGAAATGGGCGATTTATCCACTACCAGCGATTCAACCCCTTGGAAAATTCCAGAAGTACAGCTGGTCACCCGATACGATTTTCCCCGAAGTCTACCATCATACGCTCCAATCAGATTTATGTACCTTTGAAGCACTTTTCTAGCAAAGTATTGGCGCATTTAAAGCGGGTAGCATCCTTTAAGAATCCGGAATTCTATGCAAGGCAAGGAATGCGTCTTTCTACCTATAATATTCCGCGAGTGATTTGTTGCGCAGAAGTACTGGAGGATTATTTGGCATTGCTTCGCGGCTGTGAAGATGCATTGATTGATGTACTGAAAGCAGGGGAGGTGTCTAGTACATACCCGAACTTTGCTGGAACAATGGAAAACACGGCTGGAAGAATTTTTGGAATTGGAATATCCTATAGAAGAAATGGCTCCGAAGCGGGGAAGAAAAAACATTTTTCCCCCTTTGGTACGTTGGATTCCAAAGGAAATAGTTTGCATGGTTGGGTAGATGTCGCTCTTATGCAATCCTGCTTAACTGATGAAGGCGTTAAGCCTTTTGTCCGTCAGTATGGTATGGTGATTGTTGATGAGTGCCACCATGTTTCTGCAGTCAATTTTGAACAAATATTGAAATCGATACCTGCACGATATGTATATGGACTAACTGCCACTCCCATACGGAAGGATGGACATCAGCCCATCATTTTCATGCAGTGTGGACCGATTCGCTATTCAGCAGAAGCCAAGAGCCAACTGGCAAAACAAACGTTCAAGCGATGGTTGATACCTCGGTTTACAGCCTATCGTGACTTGTCGGATAGTTCATCAACCTACGCGCAAATAGTGCAATCACTAGCTACGGACGAAGCCCGAAACGCTCTAATTGTTGAAGATGTATGTAAGACTTTGGCTGTTGGGCGCTCGCCGATTGTGTTGACTACACTAACTTCACATGTAGAGCAACTGAGTCAATTACTTTCTACGTGCTGCAAAAATATCATCACTTTAGTGGGGTCTGAATCCATGAAAGATAAAAGGCAGAAGATGGAACGATTGGCTGAACTTTCTCCTAAAGAACCTCTAGTGGTAGTGGCAACCGGGCGTTATGTTGGAGAAGGGTTTGACTACCCCCGTTTAGATACGTTATTTCTGGTTTCACCTGTTTCATGGAAAGGGATTATAGCTCAATATGCAGGACGTTTACACCGCGAATACCATGGAAAGACTGATGTCCGCATCTATGATTACATTGACATCCGCCTTCCTTTATGCGAACGTATGTACCAACGCAGATTGAAAGGCTATGCCGCTATAGGCTATCAGTTGTTGGAGAACGAGCCATCAGTAACTGAGCAGCATCCTCAAAGTCTATTTTCAGGAAATAACTATCAAGCGTCTTTGGTGGAACATATATCCCAAGCCAAACATTCTGTACTGATTGCTGCCATGAAAAGTGGATTGAAAAAACAGTCTGGTCTTTGGAGGGCATTGAAGGAAGCTATATGCAGAGGAGTACAAGTGGTTGTATTCGTAAAACATAGGAATGAGCAAGTGGAGTGGCTGCAAAGAGAAGGATTTGCTGTTTATGTTTCAGAATCGTTGACTCTTCAATTAGTCGTTATCGACAAAAAGGATATCTGGTATGGGAGTATCAATTTTATCGGGTATGCAACAGAAGAAGATTTTGCAGTACGATTCGCGGATAAACAATTGGTTGCGGAAATGATAGACATGTTGTATGGTGAGTAGTTACTTTTAAAAAACTCGAAAAAGTGTGATTGGGCATTGCATGGCTGATTGTCTTTCTTTATCAACCTATCATATAATAAGCAAATATCGCTCTATTTGTGTGTTTAGGTTTAGTTCTCTTTGTTTCTATATCTTATCAGGCTGTAAAATACCTATGAACTCTCCTATAATTCGGAACTCATCTGCATTTTCTTCTTCAATAATGATAGGGGAGTAGTTAGAATTTTTGGGCTGGAGAACAATCTCTTCATGAGCCCAATTCCCTTCCGCATCAAATGATTTCTTACTGGTATATGTTTTGATAGAATAACTGCCAGTATAGTCAGGATCATAGTAATTATGGTGTTCTGCAAGTACAATTTTCCCTTGTCGGCTGCCTGCTAGATTCGCCCTAAAGACACAATAATCTCCATCGTGAATGAGCGGTTCCATAGAATGTCCTACAGCCTGTACGATAAACATATTCCGGTTAAGTTTTCCCATTCCTTCAACTTTCATCCAACCGGTTTCATCAACTATTTCTCCTTCCCCAAAATATCCACATGCAGCCCGTATGGAATATAAAGGCAGAAAATCAATGTATTTCACTTCGTCATTGACTTCTGGCTCTATTCTCAATTCAGGAACAGACTCATGTTGAGGTTCTAATTGGGCTGCAAGATATTCAGCCAATGCTTTATCACAACAATACACATAACAGCCTTTCATACCTCTTGTAAGTAAAGTACGGTATGTGTTTTTAATAATCTCATCGGCATCTTGCAGAGCTTTACTTTTATTGTGTGTAATGAACGACTTGAACCCTTTAACAGACTGGTCGTTACCAGAACGTTGAGTGACATCAGTAATAATCTGTCCGTTTTCATAACGCATGTCTGGACCAATAATGACTCCTATGTACTCCAGTTCCAATCCTTGGCATGTATGTATGCAACCTATTTCCTCGATAGATTTATCACCTATAATCCATAAATTTTTATCTGTATTCAGATTCCATCGTTTCTTGAAATGAAATTCTGGCAGGACAATGTCATAGTCATTGGGACTTTTCTTACTGCTCCAATCCCAGCAGTATCCAGCTACAACACGTGCTTTGTTGTTGATTTTATTTTTTTCTTTGATAGCCTCAAATAATTGGTTTGGATCTGAGAAAATTTTGAAATCGTAATCTTCAGCAGACAACCGAATATTGGCTGTTTCCTTAATCTGCAAAGTGTTATCGAGCCAACTTAAGTAACCGTCTGAACCATTGCATCGGAATTGAGAACTTAATTTAGCAGTGTGTACAATTGCTCCACACGATTCTGCAAATTTTTGTATGGCAGCTTTGGAGCCTATATCTTTGATATGTACTCTTTGACGGTCATCGACAAAAAATATGGAAAAACGAGCTGCTTGTATAATTTCAAGAATCTGATTTTCGCCTAAATTACTGTAGAGACCACTTTTCATATTCAGCCTGTGGGCTTCATCCACAATTAAAGCTCCAAAAGTTTTCTGTGGGGTATCTATAAAACTACCGCTACCTACAAACAAGTTGTTAATGTAGCTTTTTTTAAAGCTCCCTGATAATTTAGCTGTATATACATCACGTGGTGCTGCATTTTTAGATACATATTGAGCTACAACACCTTCTTTAGTCAATTCAACTAATAGATTTACGGCGACAACGCTTTTCCCTGTGCCAGGTCCACCCTCTATAATAAAAACATGTTTGGGTCCTTTTGCGGCTTCTCTTGCCAAATTTAACGCAGTTTCGTATACAACCTTTTGATCATCCAATAATACAAACTCTCTATTTCCATGTAACATGGAGCTTAGAGCGTCAGCCAGTTGCTTGGAAGGCCGTAGTTTACCCTTATCGATGAGATATATAATATCCTCTTTAGAACCGTACTTGATATATTTCTTAATAAAATCTTGTAGTTTTCCTGCATCTGACTTTAAAAATAAAGGTGCTTTCGCTATGTACTCAGCATAGCATTCATTAGAGATGATATGATCTTCCTGATAGTTATGTAAGAAAGCGCAGGGCATGAGTTGTATACTTTGTTCGCGTACGGTCTCATTATAGTTTTGAAGCATATAAGCATACGACCAGGCCTGATAGGAAGGATGTGCCGTTTCACTTTCACCGTGTTGAAAATGAGTTTGTATGATACCAGATTTTTTGGACAGTTTTGCTTGTTCCCATTGTTTCAGTTCAATAATGACAATATTGGAACGCTGATTAGTATCAACTCCAGAAATAATGAAATCAATACGTTTGGACGTAAGGGGTATTTGATACTCGATGGCTATTGTTGAAGCATCCGGAATATCTGGTGTATTGATTACTTTATACATGTGCATCATGGAATTTTTCCATGATAGCTTTTCATTGGGAGAAGTATGTCTTCCTAAATGAAGCAAGAAAGCGTGATCAATATCGTCCGCAATAGTTCCATTGAAAACGTCATTGATGAATCCTTTTTTACTGGCGTGATATACAATCATAATTCAGTGTATTTCTTAGCGTTACCTTTGGATTTGTCAACAGGATATTTTTCTGCGTTTTTAGCTAATTTTGACAAGATGATTTCTTTGATATCTAATTTGTATTTATCAGCAATAAGAAATGCATAATTCATAATATCGGCTAATTCTTCTTTAATTTTATTAACGTTTACCTCTTCTGGCTGTTTCCATAAAAACGCTTCGTTTAATTCTGAAGCTTCAATAGACAAAGCCAGTGCCAAATCTTTTCCGTTGTGGAACTGATCCCAGTCTCTATCTTTAGTAAACTGGACAATTTGTTCCATTATTTTTTTTATATCAGAACTTTGTGATGACATTACTCTTTCCTTTTTTTGTATACTAAAAATACTAAGAGTAGTAGGAATTTGATATTCTAAATTCTACTACATTATCATTTACCCACACAGTATGTGTACATCGTTGATTATCAATAACATAGCGCTCTAAAAGGTACAACCAGCAGGTTGACAAGTATCTGAGAATGTGTAAGTTAGTGATTTTTAGCACCATTATAGGCTTGTACCTCCATTTTGGAAAGTAAAAGTAAGTGTAATTTCTTGAATATCAAAATGTGCGGTACAAAAACTTATGAAAAATGGCGTTTTTTGATGAGAAAAGGTACAAAAATGGCTCTGAAACTGACGTGGTAATTAGATCCATAATTTTATTCAGTTTTGGGAATTTCTTTACTTCTGGAACGATAATTCTTCAATCTTACATTACTATTCAATATACGATCAATAATTTATAAAGAGATTGTATCTATACAAACATATTTAAGACTTTTTGCATGCTTACATTATGTAAGCGAAAAAGAATAAAAATGTGTGGTGGTATGATCGAGAACCCATTGCATTCCGCCCACCAATAATACAAAGATTCTGAATTCTATGCAGACTAAACTGACACATACTTTGGCCGATATGAAAGAAATTACAGTCATCAGATTACAGCCATTCAAAATTACTCCATCAACTCATACAGAAAAATACGTTGAACGAAGCGGGAAGAATGGTAGCAGGAGAGTATCTGTAACCCAGTAACAATAATATGTTATGCTCTACAATAAGTAGTTTTTACAATCATTGTGGAGCTTCTATAACACCCATCTTAGAGCATCCTATTCCTTATTCAATATAATCTATAGTTTGTTTTCTAAAATTCTAAATATTTATTTCTGAACTCAATGACACTTACGAGTTTTACGTTTAATTCTTCTCTCGAAGCAATCATACAACAGTTGGTAATGGAATTCTCAGTTTTCTGAAATTTCTAAAATACTTCATAGGACTTGCTTGATTCCACAGAGATGTATTTGTTGTCAGAAACTCGTTCATAGAATCCATCTCTTGCAGTTCTTGAAGTATATTATCATCGTTCCTTATCAGATCGGTAAAGGCATTTTGCGGATAGATAATCAGGCATCTGACCTCCTTATTCGATACAATAAAGTCTGAACCAAAATTTTTCAAAATAGAAAGATCTCTGCTATAACCACTGATTTCTCTAATATCTGGTACTATCCCGGTATAAGACATTTCATACTTGGGTTTATATTTCGCATCAATAATCAACCGTTCTCCGATATGGATAAAGTCAACAGCTGTCTTTCGATAACCAGGTACTTGAAAACGGATATTATCTTGGTATGCGTGATACAACTTACTATATACGTACAATTCAAACAACCTTGACATGTCTATCCAAAAACATGGAGTAAAATGATTCTTCTTACTGATATTAGACAAAGAGTAGTCGTATCTGTGAAGTATATCTTTCGCCACTTTGATTGCTTGTTCATAGTACCTAAATAGCTTGCTTCCTCCACAATATTTAACGGCAGAAACTTCTATATTGTCGGATACATTAACGAAGGCAGTCATTATTTTATTGATGCGAGCTTGCAATTCACCCGTACGTTTGTTTGAGGGCAACAGTTTCAAGAGCATAGCTTGGGCAAACAATAGTGCACGTTTTAATAACCGATTGGCCGGAATATCTGTGGTGTAAACCTGATACGTGCATACATTTCGATTTTTTCTTTGATATATAATATTCTTCTTTATTTGCTGCGAAATGACAAGGCTACCTTTGACTTTGTTCTTCAGATTCTTTGTTATTATCACATAATCCCTTTTGAGTCCATATCTGACTAGTTGCTCCATTAAAGTCACGTAATGTACCAGAAGCAATGGTGTAAGTTGGCTGAGATTCTCTGTAGTCTCAATAGGCGACTTGTCAAAGTCAATGCCATAACATTTTGAAAAATATCCCTCTCCATGTTTTGAATCCACTGAAAGCGCAACCATGAACATCTCCAAATAGTCTATATTGGGAATCTTAGGAAGAACTATCACAGGAAGTTCCCGTTCAACCAGCCACGTGGCACCAATGTAATAGCTTGCCGTAAGAGTAGAATCGATAGCAAGGCATTGAGGTGTCCCCATATAATCAGCAGGGATTCCCGGTAATTCCACATTGTGTGCCGTAAGAAAAGAATATATATCAAAATCCTCCGAAGGAACATAGGTTTGGTGCTCGGTGATAACTATTGGGGTCCTCAACATAATTAATAATCTGTATTATATTTCTCTATAAATTTCTGCATATACAGACTTTTTTCTTCTTTGCCATCTGATTTTTTGCGAATGTCTTCAAGCGGACTTTTGCAGCAAATACCATCCTTATAATATTCGTTCAGTAGAGGTAGTATCTCAAATTTCCACCGCTGTTCCAGACTTTCTTCTTCCTTGTACATAAAGTAGCTATGACCTACCATCAAATCTTCATAATCCATATCCACAGCACTTTGTTTAATATAGTTCTGAACGGCAAGATATAGTTTCTTCGCTTCGTCCTTTTGGGCATCATCAGAATAGCTATTTTCCGCAACTTCCCACAAAGATTCAAGCGTGCAGAAAGCAAAACGCCTGCGAATGGCATAGTCAATGTTTCCGACGCTTCGGTCTGTAGTATTCATTGTTCCAATAATATACAAATTATCAGGAACTGAGAAATCCATTTTAGAATAAGATAGCTTAGCAGAAATGCAATTTGTCTTTCCTTCTCTTTTGTCTGATTCGATCAAAGTGATGAGTTCTCCAAATATCTTTGATATATTTCCTCGATTAATTTCATCAATAATAAGTACATAATTCTTATCCTTACATAGCACTGGAGATTTCAGCCCAAAATCAGCATATAGTTTGTTTACAACCCCCTTATTATACCCTACCCAATATTTGGGACCATGCCCAAAATATTCAAGGCGAATATTTTCTTTTGTAAGGACTCCGTTCATTTTTTTCTCTTTGCCAGTATAAAGTGTAAGATTTTGCTTTGAATTTACTGCTACATGAAAAATAGCACCACCAGAACTTTTTATAGGGTAAAAATCAGTATTCTGAATTTCAGCCAATAACTTATCGTAACATTCATCAAAATTTGAGTCGCCTTTGATACTTGCATCTTGGCAAATTTTCTTAAATATGCCATCCTCAATATCGTATGTGACTTGCCCATTCTCCAATTGCGGCTTTAAGCCTTCAATAAAATCATCATAATCCATTGTTTGATGAAAAGTAGAGAATGCTATCTGCCCCTTTTGATTCAAGTCATTATATATTTTTATCATATCTTCACGACTTAATGACAAAGTGTTTACTCCACAAATATTAAGTGCGATTTCGATAGTACTATACGTCTTGCCCGTTCCTGGAGCTCCTTGAAGAATAATGTTCTTCTTTGTCTTCAAAACATCTATGATGGCATATAAATTCTCCTTCGATATCATAGCGTCAACTTTTAATTTAATATATTTACAGATTTCATAGTCAGCTTCATTATCTTTTTTTAATTCATAAATAGCTGGTATCCTAGCCGAACTGCCAAATGCATTGTTGTTTCCAAACTCAATTTTCTCCTTTCCTAAATCCACAAATCCGGTTAACTTTCTAGTATAAGGCCAGTCATGTGAGTTTTCAGAAGAAACCATTCCTGCAAAAAAGATCTGCTTATTTTTGTTCGCTCCACGGGCACAAATAACATAGTCTCCAATTTGCATTTCATCAAACATCTTACCTTTGTGCTCTTGAGGCGACCATCCCATCATTATAGTATGTGTCTGAAACATTTGTTCCAGATAATCTTGTATATTTCCATCGTTTTCGACATTCGGACTGATTACATAATATCTGCTCATTGCATAATATGTTTATTGTTTGAAAGGTGTAACTTATATGTTATCAAGTATCATATAACATATAAGTTGGTGATTTTAGCACCATTTTCGACTTGTATCTCCATTTTGGAAAGTAAAAGTAAGTGTAATTTGCAGAATATCAAAATGTACGGTACAAATACTTACGAAAAATGTCGATTATAGGTGATAAAAGCTATAAAAATAGCTCTGAAATAAATTTGGAAGTTTCTGTTATCCCATAAAGTACTCTGTCTTCAACCAATTAGCATAAATCGAGTCCTGGAATGAGATTGCATCAGCCTTATTATCCAATATATCATTCTTGATAAGGGTAGCCTTTGAACGGGATATTGAGGTCACTGAAAAGATTTGATAGCGATGCATCACTTCAGTCGAAGTGATGGCCTTTTCTCCGGTTATAAGAGCCTTGAGGTAGTTCAAGTTGCTGTGTGTTCAGTGTTTCGGTGATGGTTAAAAACAACAGACTTATGTGACAGCAGTCGCTATTTTTAAGATTGCCAAAGTAGTAATATTCTGAACAGAAAAGGAAGTATTATTTCTTTTTCTGTTCAAATTATTGCTATATTTTGCACTATGAATAGACAATTAAGTGAAATAGAAATCAATCATAGAATTGTTATATTCGGAACTTAAGTCTGCTGATAAGAAAGTAATATTAAAATACAGATTTAATATATTTTATCAATTCCATATTGTTGCAATTGGGAATTTCTAAACTTTTACCTCCTTTAAATCCATGTTGCAATAAATCGGATTCTGTCAATCGAGAACGATTTGATTCTGCAAGCAATTCCAGTTTATAAGTTTTATCATCAGGAGCCTTTTCTATCCAAAATTCTTTATCCTCACGTTTGCAGTTCTCTGCTGTTACAATCATTTTGAAACGGACATAACGTTCATCGGACATAAACAGATATACGATATCGCCTATGGCGAAACGAGCTCTCCCCATTCTCCAAGAAATAAACCCTAAGGTATTTATTGCATCAGCATGCCTACATCTTTTCTTATTGGCGAAGGCAATCCAAGTACGGTTACATTTATTCATAGTTTTATTATTTTGCGAAATATTCAGTCTTCAACCAATAGGCATAAATCGGGTCTTGGAACGAGATTTCACCGGCTTTATTATCCAATATATCATTCTTGATAAGGGTAGCCTTTGAGCGGGATATTGAGGTCGTTGAAGAGATTTGATAGCGATGCATTACTTCGGTCGAACTGATGGCCTTTTCTCCAGCTATAAGAGCTTTGAGGTAGTTCAGTTGCTGGGTGGTCAGTGTTTCGGTAATTGTTACAAACAACAGACTTAACTGTTCCACCAACGCCGTGTGTGCCTCACGTACGATTTCAACGGTACATACATCCTTTGTTCTGAGCCATGAAAGCTGTGCCAACTGCTGTGCGTAATATGGATGGTTCTCTACGAGTTTTGCAATCAAATGGCTTGCTTCATCGTCAATGTTCTTACCGGTATCAGCGAAACGACTCTTGAAAAATTCCACAAGGCAAGGCGTCTCAATCTTATTGAGAAACATCAGGTTGCCGAACTTGTAGAATGGTTTGGAAGAGTCGGTAAACACTTCCATCATCATGTGGCGCTTGCTGCCATAGAGACAATAGGCCACACTCTGGTGCAACTGCCAATGTGAACGCAACTTTTTCTGGAAATAGTCAGGGTCTGTAAATTCCGCGATATTTTGGAACTCATCTACGCAAATCACGATTTTCAGGCCTTTCTTCCTGGCAATCTTTTCGGCAAGATCGAGCACTTCATCGGGATTGCGCTTTACCTCCTCCCAATCAAAGTCGATTGAAACCTCATTGGTGGGGTCTGTACCGATTGAAATTTTGGGAACAAGATGCGAAAAGAAACTCTTCGCATTCTCGATTGCCTCCTCCCATTTTGTGGAAGTGGCGGCAATGACCTTCTGGGCGAGCAGCGAATAAAAATGCTCTTCGCTACGTACATTGAACAGGTCGATATGACAGATTCGGAGGTTGCTGTCCTGCGCCATCGCTAATTTTGCAGCCTTATTTACAAGCGAACTTTTACCCCAACGGCGAGGAGAGATAATAATCGTGTTGATTAGCGACGTAAAGTTCTGAACCAAGTCGGCTGTTTCTTTCTCACGGTCAGTAAAATTCTTCTCGGTAGCAATCTTTCCAAATATAAACGGAATTTCCATAACGCTCTATTTTTGATTTAGTGTACAAATATAATACATAAAATGTAACTACAAAAACTGTTGCTACAAAAAGTGTATATACGTTTATTGTAGTATTTTACTGATTTGTGTCTTCTTTGTATAAATATCAAGGTAAAAGTTGTACAATCATAATGAGTTTCGCTTTCCAGTAAGAAACAATATATTGTTTGTTATAGGTGAAATACGAACACTACGAATAATATAATAGTATTTAATGTCTTAACGTCCAATGATGTGGCCAAACTGATTACTGATTACGGAAAGAGTAAAATTGAAAATTTATTTCTGTAACATATCATAAAATAAAGTAAAACCAATAAATTTGTATATTATATGATATATTGAGTTATGACAAAAAGTACAATGTGTACCAAATTGCCAAGAAAATTGGAGCAGAAGATGCAAATTGTGGGAGAACAAATCAGACTTGCACGATTGCATAGAAACCTTAGTATCGCTCAGATTGCCGAACGTGCTACCTGTTCGCCTCTTACGGTTTCACGTATCGAGAAAGGGGCACCGACAGTAGCAATAGGCATTTATCTTAGGGTGCTTTATGCGCTTCAGCTGGATGACGATATTCTTCTGCTTGCAAAAGAAGATACAATGGGAAAGGCCTTGCAGGATTTGAGTCTCAAGAAACGTGAAAGGGCTTCCAAAAAAGAATAAGTTTATGTACTTACTGGTCTTGATTGGTTGAAAGAACCGTGATTGATCGAAGAAGTGAGTACAAATCCTTTCGTAGCTCTGACTATTATGAAAATAATCAGACTTTAAGTAAGAAAATGGAAGATGTAAGCCCAAACTACAATTTAATATGAAGCCATTTTGCATGTGTTGTTATAGTTTATGGGACCGTTTAGATAGTGTACAAATATATCTAGTACTCATGGAATAGGTTGTGTCAGATAATACGGAAAGGAAAAGAAATATGATACCATTCAAATCAAACTCAAGTGGCCGAATATCACCCAGAATAAGCCGTCTTACTTTTATAGAATCTCCCTAAAGGAATTTGCTGGTTGTCAATAAAATTCGTAAATTTATTCTATCAATTGAATGGTGTGCTATAGAATTTCAATCTGATATCAACATAACCTGTAATAATTCCCTATTCCTTAACTTTCCATTGCTGAAGCTTACTCAGACGGCAGAACAATCTATGTAGTATACACTCTCATCTATTGCTGTAACTTCAGATTCGTTTTCAATCCGTATAACACAACATTCCTGATGCCTGATTGTAAAATACGCCTTTTGTGACTTTATATGTTTCGTAAGTAATGTTTTCTTGCCGTTTTTTCACCTTTCTCGATATGAATTAGTAACTTTGTTATATATTTAGATATTAAAGATAATTAAAAGACAGATAAAAAAGAGAAACATGAAATATAGGTATCAATTAATCTTATTAGGTTCAATAGAAGATTCTATTGTCGAAGAAATTAAGACTCAAATTATATTAGAAATTACCAATTTAAAATTACCTGAAGGTATTCTAAATATAATAGACCGAAGTAATTGGGAAGAAGATTATGTAGGGAATCAACCGACATTCTCTATATACTTTGGAGACAAAAATGGAAATTTTAAAGATTTACCTATTGTCGACAAATTAATTAAGGATGGAACAATGATACTTCCAGTTTATTACAACAATTTCTCAGACGAAATACCGAAAGAACTTGAAAATCAAAATGGAATTCTATATAATGATAATCAACGATGTCGGATTGCAAATGTTGTTTTACAGGCATTTGAACTCTTGAGAAACACAAGAAAAATATTTATAAGTTATAAAAGATCAGAATCAACCTCTGTGGCCATACAAATGTATGAAGCCCTCGAATCTCATCACTTCGATGTCTTCTTAGATACACATTCCATCGAAAAAGGAGAACCTTTCCAAGAGGAACTGTGGCACAGGATGACTGATTGTGATGTAATACTATTACTAAATACTCCGGGATTTTTGGAAAGTCATTGGTGTAAGGAAGAGCTCGCTGAAGCTGGTTCAAAACAAATTGGAATTGTTCAATTAGTTTGGCCCAATCATAAGGTTGATGCTATTTCCCATCTAAGTTTCCCATTAAAATTAGAAGGGGCTGATTTCGTCGATACAATCTATGACAATAAGGATAAATCAAAACTAAACAATGACAAAGTTGAAGAAATAGTGCAATTGGTAGAGTCGGTACGAGCTAGAAATTTAGCATCTAGGCAAGATAATTTAATAACCGAATTCATGAGTATTGCCAAGCAATGTGGCAGAAATATTACGGTTCAACCTGAAAGATATTTAACTGAAGTGATATCTGACAAACGAATCATTTACATCCCCACAATCGGAGTTCCACAATCTTTCAATTGCCAAGCAGCAGAGATTCAATACCGATATAATGAAAATCCGCAACACACTTGTATTAGACTGATATATGACGACTTAAGAATTAGAGATAAATGGTTAAAACATCTAGATTGGTTAAATGGCAACTTTAAAAAAGATATATTGACTTTAAAAAAACAAGATTTTAAGAAATGGCTAGAAACAACGAAATAAAAAATATATTTTTATCAGCAAGTATTCCTTTGCAAGAAAGAGATCCAGGATATATAGAAACAGCTGATATTATAGCAATACGAGATGCAGTAATAGCATTAACAACAGTAGTGCTCCCTTGCCATAAACTCATTTGGGGAGGTCATCCGTCTATTACTCCTTTAATATATAATGTTATGGAAAAGTTGAATTTGAATATTCAAGAGCACATAACACTATACCAATCAAGATTTTTTGAAAAATATTTTCCAGAAGATAATAATAAATTCAAAAATATAGTATTAACAGATATTATTGATGACGATAGAGAAAAATCTTTGTTGGAAATGAGAAACAGAATGTTGGATGAATATGAATTTGCTGCTGGTGTTTTTATAGGTGGAATGGAAGGAGTAGAGGAAGAATATAGAATGTTCATAAAGAAACATCCACATGCCATTACTTTACCTATAGCAAGTACTGGAGCAGCAGCAAAAAAAATATATGATGAACAATTTTTAGATAAGAATGAGCGATTAGTAAAAGACTATGCATACATGTCTTTATTCCAGAAATATTTACTTAATAAAATATAATCAAGATGGGCAGAAAAGTTTTCGTGTCATACAAATACGCCGATACCCTAGTTAAAGACTTAGGTGTTTATGAAAAAAATGAATGGGGACAAATGGTAAGAGTGGATACCAAAGTCCGCCATTATGTAGACAAGTTGCAAGAAAAAATAGGAAAAGACAATATAAACCTTGGGGAGAAGGATGGAGAGAGTTTAGCTGAATTTTCTGATACAACAATAGAAACAGTATTAAAGTCTAAAATCAGGCAATGCTCAATAACAATTGTATTAGTATCTAAAGGAATGAAAACGAATCAACCAGAGAAAGATCAATGGATACCTTGGGAAGTTTCATATTCTCTACGCACTGTACCTAATGGCAACAATACTAAGCAAATGAATGCTATATTAGGAGTTGTTCTTCCTGATGAAACCGGTTTATATAATTGGTATTATAAATCAGATTTATATTGTAATTGCACTACCCATTTCACAAGTCTATTGTTTAAAATTTTACAAGATAACAGTTTTAATATCAAGGAAAAACAGTTTCGACAATGTAATGGGAAGAATATATATACAAATGAAGAACCTTCATTTTTTAAAACGGTAAAATGGGATGAATTTATTGAAAATCATAATTATTACATAGAAAAGGCTATTGAAATAAAAGACAACAAAGATGCATATGATGTGCATATAAACTTAGACTAATTATGAGTTTTATATCTGAAACACAGCCATCAGTTATAGGTGCAAATTATGATTATAGTAGCTACAATAATTATCAATATATATAACTAATATCCTTTTATTATGGCAAGAAACGTATTCGTATCTTACAAGTATGCAGATGAAAATGTACAACACTTGTTTGGGCATTTTCCTACCAAGGCACGTCATTATGTGGACGAGATAGAAAAACTATTAGCTGCAGAGGATCATATATTCTTTGGAGAGCATGATGGAGAAGATTTGTCTGATTGGTCAGAAGATGAAATTTGGCAAGAGTTAAAGGACAGAATCTTTCCCACGACTATTACTATTGTCCTAATTTCCCCAAATATGAAAGAGTATGGAAAGTATGATAAATCGCAATGGATTCCATGGGAAATTTATTATTCATTAAGAGAAACGGTTCGTAGTGACAGAAAGAGTCATAGAAATGCAATACTCGCAGTTGTTTTACCTGATAAACAAGGGAATTATGAATATGCATTAAAGTCAAATACATGCTGCGAAACAGGTTGTACAACATATATCAAAGATTGGATGTTTACAATAATAAAAGAGAATTTATTTAATCAAAAATATCCGGATATTGTTGATTGTCAAAATAATACTAGAATTTGGTATGGCGAATATAGCTATATTCCTATGGTTAGATGGGATTACTTTAAATATCATGTTACCTCATTAATAGAACGCGCAGAACGAATTAAAGATGATTATGAGAAAAATAATTCTTATAAACTACACATTAGCGTTAATAAATAAGCATTTGAATATATGTCCATCTACTACCGCAAGCAGAATTATCGAGATATGATTTTCAAGAAGAACCTACATCTAAAGCATATTTCTGAAAAGTTGTTTGAAGTTATGCCAAAGAATTTCTCTTTTAAGGATTTCTTGTCTGCATTTAAAGAGTGCTATCCGTGTCAATGGGAGGATATTGTACGTTATTGTAAGGAAAAGAAAAATGATTTTTATCGAAGAAGCCGTAAAGGGCTTCGTACAGTTCCATATTATACTCCAGAACAGTATTTAAAACATACGGTTCATATGCGCTCTTTATCTAAATATTTGAATGAACAGGATAGGAATAATAAGTATGCATCTTTAGTTCTTAAAGGGCAAGAGAAGAAAAGGCGGCGTAATGATAAGCTCGCTTCAAATCTTGTTTTTGTTCAGGAGGTTTGCCCTCCATACATCAAACAACTGATCAAATCATATTTTAAAACGCGTAAGAGTTCTCCTCTTGACATCAATGCACGTTACCTGATACTCCTAGAGGCAACTCAGTTCCGATGTAATGAAACGATAGAATTCTTGAATAAGATAAATGCTTGCGAGAAAAACGATGATCTTCGAGAAATGGCCTTTTATTCCCTTCAGAGACTAGGAGAAAATCCATGGTTGTCAAAGAAACGTAAAGGTAAAAGACGTCTCTCTATGCTAAAACCAATTGACGTACAGAAAAATCCCACAGAATTAATTCAACTTATATACTCCAATCAACATATGTTGTATCAGGAATATGATGTTTTTCTTTCTCATAGTTCACTTGATGCTAATGAGCTTTTACAACTTAAAGTTCTCCTTAATCAGCAAGGAAAGACTGTATATATTGATTGGGTAAATGATAGAGTAATGCTGAATCGTCAAAATCAAAATCATGATACATGGAAAGCTCTAGAACTAAGAATGGATCAATCCAAGACGTTACTTTATGTGATGACGGATAATAGCATTAAATCGCCATGTACAGAAAGAGAGGTTATGTATTTTAAGAACGCATCTAAAAGTGTGAAAGTATACAAGCCACATCCTGTTTCATTGCCTACTCCTATTTATTTAGATGGATGTGATTTTATAACAGAAAAACAGTTACATAACCTTTGAATGCGTTTAAGAAAAGGAAGAGTTGCTGTTGGCAATGCGGTTTCCTTTTGAATGATAAAACGGTTGGCCTTTCGAGAATTTACAACCGTCTTATAGGTTGTTGTAAGTAATAATTTAAAGTATATATCAAGAAATAAAGCTGAAGCTTTTTTGATAATATCCTTCTTCGTTACTATTTCATAAAACTTCTAATAATGAATTTTTAATCATTTTCTGATTCACTGCATCTGTCGTGGAAATGCGAAGTAGGTGAAACCCTAATTTTTTGTGAATATTTGATTTCTAAACTCATAGCTTGTTTATTCGCTTCATTTCCTAATGAGACAATTGTATCAAGTTGAATTTTATAAAATTGATTTAATATATTGATAATGAATTTAATATACTAACAATGAAAATATGGGAGTATTTGGTTGTATTCTAAAGTTTTCATGATATTCTCGGATAAGTGTGTTATTTTAGCAGAAATTATATCTATCAAGAATATGAGTATTGGTTAGAGTTTTTTGTTCAGTTGGAAGTATTGATAATCCTATTCCTATATTTTTTTGTTTAGGATTAAATGCCCCCGACAATACTTCGAAAGTTTACAGAATAAAACACTTAAACATTTCTTGGACAATACAAAAGTGCGACTAAAGAAGCCTATTATATAATATAATTCACTACTTTTGTGGAATAATAGTGTTTGTATTATGAAATTGAACAGAATAAAACCTGTTTTAGCAGAAAAGGGGATTTCTCAAACATGGCTAGCTAAGAAACTTGGTAAGAGTTTCAGTATGGTCAATGCGTATGCTTGTAACCGTTCACAGCCTAATTTGGATACTCTTCAGCAAATTGCGGAGATTCTTCAAGTTGATTTGAAGGAATTGATAACCGATAAAGGAGAAAGGTAAAGTTATGGAATACAAATTCAATGAAAATACACGAGTGCAGGTTCCGGCTGCCTTACATTTGTGTAGGCTTGGATATACATATTTGGACAATATAACAGAATATGACAGCAAGACTAATATTCTGACGGATGTTTTTTTGCGTAGTGTTCAACGTCTAAACCCAGAGCTGTCCGATTTGCAGGCAAAGCAATTGCTGAGTGAAATCATATTGATACTTAATAATAATGATCTTGGAAGGGAGTTTTATAACAAACTGTCTTCCAACAGTAATATAAAACTGATAGACTTCCAAAATGCCGATCGTAACGAATGGCATGTAACCACTGAATTTGAGTGCGAGAATCAGGATAGCGGAGACAGTTTTAGACCGGACATAACATGTTTTGTAAACGGACTTCCATTAGCGTTTATTGAGGTTAAGAAGCCGAATAACCATGACGGTATTTTAGCAGAAAGGGAGCGTATCAACTTGCGCATGAGTAACGAAAAATTCCGGAGATTCCTGAATATTACTCAGTTGATGATATTTTCCAACAACCAGGAATATGACAATGAAAGTCGAGTTCCGATTCAAGGTGCATTTTATTGCTGTACATCCAAAAGCAAAGCTTTCTTCAACGTCTTCCGTGAGGCTGATAAAGGTTTTGTGGCAGGGTATCCTTATAAGGTTGTATCTGATAGTACGGAGAAACAGATATTGCAACACAGGAATTGTGTCGTTATCAAAAACTTACCTGAATATAACACAAATAAAGATGTAAATACTCCAACCAACAGGATCCTAACATCTATGCTCTGTAAAGAGAGATTTCTCTTTTTACTAAGATATGGCTTTGCCTATGTAGATAGAAAGATCGAATTGGAAGATGGTAGTAAGACTACCCAGTTGGAAAAACATGTAATGCGTTACCAACAGCTTTTTGCCTCTTTTGCCATTCGAAAAAAATTGAATAATGGTGTAAAAAGCGGAATTATCTGGCATACACAGGGTAGCGGAAAAACAGCCTTGGCGTATTATTCCGTACGTAGTCTGACTGATTTTTATGCAGCAAAGAAAACCGCCGTGAAATTTTATTTCATTGTGGATCGTCTTGACTTGATGGAGCAGGCCAAGGATGAATTCGTGGCAAGAGGACTGTCTGTCAGGACGGCTAACAGCAGAGAAGAATTGATGTCAGATATACGCAGTACGAATTTGACAGAAAATGCAGAAGGAAAAGCGGAGATTATGGTGGTCAATATCCAGAAATTCAAACAGGATTCCGCCAAAATACAGATTGATTCCAATTATAGCACCCGTTTACAGCGTATTTTCTTTATCGACGAAGCGCATAGAGGTTATAACCCACAAGGAAGTTTCTTGGCAAACTTATTGGCAGCCGATAGCGATTCTATAAAGATTGCTTTAACAGGTACACCTTTGCTGAAAGAGGAAAGGGAATCCTGGCGTGTATTCGGTGATTATATTGACACGTATTATTATGACAAGTCAATAGCAGACGGCTATACACTGAAACTTATGAGAGAACCTGTCGAAACAATCTATAAAGAGAAAATAGAGAGTATTCTTGACAAACTGGCAGGTGGTATTGAAGTCAGGAAAAGTGATATTGACCGTAACAAGATCATTGAACATGAATCTTATCTTAATGCTTTAATAGACTATATTATAGCCGATTTCCGACGGTTCCGTATTGAACAAGCTGATGATACGGTGGGTGCGATGATTGTATGCAAGACAAATCCACAAGCCCGTGAAATGTATCGTTTGTGGCAAGAACGCTTTAATAAGGCATTGTATATAGAAGAGAAACATGATGAAAATCTGATGATGGCTGCTGAGCCTATGGTAGCCTATGGAAATCATACAAAACCGCTTAGGGCTTCTTTAATTTTGCATGATGAAGGAGATAAGGAAGAACGTAAGGCATACATTGATGAATACAAGAAGAAGCTATCAGTTGATATCTTGATTGTCAATCAGATGCTCCTGACCGGATTTGATGCTCCCCGTTTGAAGAAACTCTATTTGGGGCGTAGTCTTGACGGGCATGATTTGCTGCAGGCATTGACAAGGGTAAACAGGCCATACCATAAATTCAAGTATGGGTATGTCGTGGATTTTGTGAATATCAAGGAAAATTTCGATGCTACGAATGACCGCTATCTGCGTGAATTAAACCGTACTGCTGATATTGAGGAAACAGGCGAAAAAGAAACAGTAGGAGAAGCTCTCATTGTAGATAAGGAGCAGATTATAGAACAGATAAAGGAAATCCGCAACATTTTGTTCAATTATACTTGTGATAATCTTGAAGAATTCAGAAAGGAAATAGACGAGATTGAGAATAAAGAAAATCTATATACGCTCCGTTCTACTCTTGAAAATGCAAAGGCAATCATAAACCAAATAAGAGCATTTGGAGATGAAGAACTTAAAGAGAAGATCGATAGTCTTCCACAAGGAACTGTTCCTACACTCATAACAGAGGTTTCGCACCGCATAGAACGAATGAATCTGCTGGAAAGTACCGAACATAAAGCAGATGTGTCAGGAATTATCAATGTGGCTCTTTCTGAGTTGGAATTTGAGTTCAAAAAGGGAATTTCTGAGGAATTGCGTATTATTGTCAATGATATCCGGGAACGTTGCGAAAGAGTTCAGGCTGAATTTGAAGCCAATTTTGATAGAACAGAAGACAAATATGTGATTTTAGCTGACGAGTTTCGAGAATATTTCAGAAAGAAAGGTTTCGTTCCTCAAAGTACACAAGATGCGAAAGAAAGCATTGATTATATGGATTCTGTGATGAAGAAAATTCGTGAAATCAACCGTCGCAACAATATACTCAAAAAGAAATATCAGGGAGACGAGCGTTTTGTTCGTATTCACAAGCGGATAGAAGAGGAAAATGAAAAGCGTGAAAGGCCTATTATTTCTAAAGCCGAATACGAAATAGCAGAAAGTCTGTCAAAAATGAAACGTGAGATTGATAACCGGATTTACCTTGATATTAACATCATTGCGAATGAAAACAGTTTCAAGAGAGACACATTGGCTATGATAGGTCATCAACTCATAGATTTGGGGATAAATGCAAGTATCTCTGATCGGAAATTTATCAACAATCTCATTGCAAATGAATATATAAACCAATACAATCAAGTTCACTTAAGATAATATGAATGCAAATACCCAAAATATATCAGAAGCTACGATAGCCCTTATCGACTCATTGAAATCGACAACTTCCCATTTCGGTCTTGCCAATAGTGGAGGTGAGTACAAGATTATTACGGAAATGTTCCTGTACAAGTATTTCAATGACAAATTCGGATATGAGGCAAAACGTGATAAAATCTATGGAGAAAGATTGAGCAAGGCAGACAAGTGGGATGCTGAATATGATAAATTTACGGAAGAAGAAGTCGAAGATTTGTTCAGCTATCTCCCGGCATCTGTTCCTTTGCTTAAACCTGAACATACATTAGCGCATTTGTACAATACCTCCGGAGCAGGAGATTTTTCTACACGGCTGGATGCTACACTGATTGATATTGCCAATCTGAATGCAGATACTTTTTCTGTTGTAACTTCCGGGAAAAGCAGGGTCAATATATTTAGTGCACTTACACAGTTTGTAACAGATCCGCAGAAAAGGGATGAGTTTGCACGTTCATTGATGAGTTCCGTTGCGTCATTCAATTTTGAAAGTGTTTTTGCAGAAAAATATGACTTCTTCTCACGAATATTTGAGTATCTTATAAAAGATTACAATAACGCAGGAGGCGGAAAATATGCGGAATATTATACTCCAAGGGCAATCGCGCAGGTAATGGCTCGTTTGCTGGTTGGTGATAATGTAGACTTGCGTGGTATGACCTGTTATGACCCGTCAGCAGGAACGGGTACTTTACTTATGGCATTGGCTCATCAGATAGGAGAAGACCGTTGTACGATCTTCAGTCAGGATATATCTGAAAAATCCAGTGAGATGCTTCGACTGAATCTCATTCTGAACAATCTTTCAGGAAGTCTTCCGAATGTTGTACAAGGTAATACACTTACAGAACCTTACCATAAGGAAGAAAACGGAACACTTCGAAAATTCGATTTCGTGGTTTCCAATCCGCCATTCAACCTGGATTTCTCGGATTTTAGAGACACGTTGGCTTCTGATACAGTACGTTTTTGGGCTGGTGTACCATCTATCCCGGCAAAGAAGAAAGAGTCAATGTCTATCTATCTATGCTTTATACAGCATCTTGTCAATTCGCTGAAAACGGCCGGAAAAGGGGCAATTGTTATTCCTACTGGATTCATTACAGCCAAAAGTGGAGTTGAAAGAAAGGTTTTGGAGAAAATTATTAAAAACCGCTGGGTGTATGGCTGCATCTCCATGCCAAGCAATGTGTTTGCAAATACAGGTACGAATGTTTCCGTCTTGTTCTTTGACAAAGCTGCTTCTGCCGAGAAAGTCATATTGATTGATGCAAGCAAGTTAGGAGAGGAATATAAGGAAGGGAAAAATAAAAAACGCAGATTGCTGAATGAAGACATTGATTTAATTGTCAATACATTCAAAAATAAAGAAGCCGTCGAGGATTTCTCGGTTGCTGTAAGCTACGATGAAATCATAGAGAAAAATTATTCGTTGTCTGCCGGGCAATATTTCGACATCAAGATAGATTATGTGGATATTACGGAAGAGGAGTTTAATTCCCGCATGGCAGAATATAAAAAGACATTGAGCGAACAGTTTGCTGAAAGCCATCGTCTGGAGGAAGAGATAATGAAGCAGTTGGACGCTTTAAGGTTTAATGCTAATATCGGGAACAATGAATAGCGAAATACAGTTTTTGTTATATAGTCTTCCAGATGAAGCGGGAAAGGTACAGGTAATCGTCAAAGACGAAACTATTTGGTGTACCCAAAAGGCTATGGCACAGCTTTTCGGAGTTGGGGTTCCTGCTATCAGTAAACATCTGAAGAATATTTTTCAGGAAGGAGAGCTGCAGAAAGAAGTGGTTGTTTCCAAAATGGAAATAACCACTCGACATGGCGCCATGGAAGGCAAGACGCAAACATTTTCTGTCGATTTCTATCACCTTGATGCAATTATTGCCGTGGGCTATCGGGTTAATTCACTCAGAGCTACAAAATTCCGGCAATGGGCAACCAAAATTCTGAACGAGTATATCCGGAAAGGCTTCGTACTTGATGATGAACGGTTGAAACAAGGGACTGCAGTGTTTGGCAAGGATTATTTCCGTGAATTGCTCGAAAGGGTACGTTCTATTCGTGCCAGCGAACGCCGTATCTGGCAACAGATTACTGATATATATGCGGAATGCAGTATTGATTATGACAAAAACGCTCTGACTACTCAAGAGTTTTATGCCATGGTACAAAATCGCTTCCATTATGCTATTACAGGACAGACTGCAGCAGAGATTATCTATTCTAAAGCCGATCATACAAAAGAACACATGGGACTGACTACGTGGAAAAATTCTCCTGATGGTCGGATTCTCAAATCGGATGTGTCTGTAGCCAAGAATTATCTGACTGAAAAAGAGATCCGGCAACTGGAAAGGACTGTAACATCATATTTTGATTACATTGAAAATCAGATTGAACGGCATAATACTTTTACAATGGAACAATTTGCTGCAAGTGTCAATAAGTTCCTTACATTTAATGACTATCAGATTCTTCCGGACAAAGGCCGTATCTCTGCATCACAGGCAAAAGCTAAGGCTGAGAGTGAATACGATATTTTTAATCGCACACAACGTATTGATTCTGATTTTGATAAACAAGTTAGGGGAATATTAGGGAAATAATAATAGATAGTGACAATGGATAAAATTTCTCCAAAATATCAAATGAAGATTGTACAAAATATCAATGATAAATTGTATGAATTATTCAAATCATATGACGATGTAGAAGCCTATATTGAAAAATGGAGAGAAGTTTATGATGACTTTGGAAACGCAAATTTCTACATTCAGTACAAAGATGAAGAACGCAAGAAAATTGATTCAAAAAAGACACTCCATCAGGTAGATGGCGAAACATTATTGAAAATAGCTATTGACTTGGGGCTCGAAACACCTGATTTCATCCCGTCTGTCCCTACATTTAAAAATGAGTTAAAATCATCATATGAAACTGCTGCTCAAACATTCGACAAAGCATTCTGTAATGTAGAAAAAGATCCAAATCTAGCTATCGGCTTGGCAAATTCTGCATTAGAAAGTATTCTTAAAGAGATATTAAAAGATGAAAGGTTGCAGATTCAGTATGATAGTAGAGATACCTTATCAAAGTTAATAAAAAATATTTGTAAAGCATTCCGTTTAGACAATGGCGATTCATTACCTCAAGAGGTGCAGACAATAGCCAAATCCTTGATAGCTTGTAGTAATGCTATTGAAGACCTTCGTAGTACAAAAACTGAAATGCACGGCAAAACACAAGATGATTTTATTATTAAAGATCCTATGTGCGCTTACTTTGTTGTTAATGCGGTGTCTACTGTAGGATTGTTTTTGCTAAACTATTATATGGGCAAATATCCTCGACAGGTTAATAATGCACGATATGAATTTGAGCCAGATGACGATTTGCCTTTTTCGGATACAAACGTATGAAATTGAAAAAATATAAATTGGGAGAAATCCTTGATGTTACAAGAGGAGCAAGTCTTAGTGGCGAGTTTTATGCGACTGAGGGTAAATACATTCGTTTGACATGCGGTAATTTTGACTACCAGAATAACTGCTTTAAGGAGAATAAATCTAAAGACAATCTTTATTATGTCGGTAATTTTAAGCCGGAGTTTTTAATGGAAAAGGGTGATATTATTACCCCTTTAACAGAACAGGCAATAGGTTTGCTTGGCTCTACTGCTATTATTCCAGAAAGCGGGAAATATATTCAGAGCCAAGACGTGGCAAAGATTGTTTGTAAAGAAAATCTGCTAGACAAAGATTTTGCTTTTTATCTTATATCTTCTGATGTCGTAAAACAACAACTGAGTGCAGCCGCTCAGCAAACAAAAATCCGACATACTTCACCAGATAAAATCAAGGATTGTATTGTATGGATTCCTGAATTGACTGAGCAGAAGCGCATAGGAAAATTGCTCCGCAATCTTGATTCTAAAATAGAACTCAATCGTCGGATAAATCAGAATTTACCGACACCTGACCATTCATTAAAAGCGGCAGAAGTTCGTCGCGTTGCTTAGTGAGAGACTTTATTTCCTTATAATTTGTATCTATCTGCAAATACAATCTACAAGATATTTTTGCATACTCCTCTATCATAGAATCAGGAGGCACTACTAAATCTAGATTCTCTATATCTGATGTATTTATTGATGGGTAGGCACTTACGGCTGATTGTGCAATAGTAGATAAATTCTCTATTGTTGCAGCTTGAATAAGGAACTGATAAATGAAGTAACGATATGCACTCCAATTTGCAGTTATTACAGCAAATCCCGTGGAAACTACCATATTATAATCGGGATTCATAATAATGCCAAAATGCTTAAGATTTGGGCGCACTGTTGAGTAAACAATATCGCCTTCTTGCACTAATCGCCTTGCCCTACTCGGAATAATATCACTCGAAGGATTCAGAAATTGTAGTTCATCAATTGTATTATTGGTGATATTTGACGTATCCAAATATAGGATTGAGTGATTGAAATAACCGCTACTCGTTCTTTTGTTGAAAGAGCAACGCTCGCCAAGTTTTAAGACATTCCATCCTTTAGGAATCTCTCTCTTTAGTTTTTTATTCCACACCATCTCACCGCCATTTGACTTATATGGTCTTCCATTCTCATCTGGAAAGTCAAATTGTACAAACCAATAATCATAGAGTTGTTTCGCCATCGCCTCTAAATTCTGATTTAGCAACTATTTTAAACCTTTTCCCCAAAAAACACTATTTATAAATATACGTGGGATATTCCCATAAGATCACTAAATTAATTTTATTATGAACGATAAAATTATTCAAAGAAAATTGGTCAAAATCATCTGTGAATATTGTGGAAATGAGTTCTATACAGAAGCAGGTTCTAAATTCTGTTCCGAATGCGAAAAGCATTGGAATGAAGACTAATGAAAAAGATTCAAGAGGGGCAGTTTTGGTCTCTCTAGAATTATATTCTATATTATGATGTTATCATTATCTTATAGAATTATGAAAGAGAACATCATTCAGGCCATAGTTGCGAAGATGCAGCGTAACTTAGACAGCAGACAAATGGCACAGCTTAAAACTGTGCTTGCATCAGAACTACATAATGTAGAAATTATTGAAAAAGCAGATTGTCTTAGCAAACAATCACAAGAAAATGAACATCTTCTAAACTCTTTCATATCAGCAAAAAAGATAGAAGGATGTTCGGACAAAACATTAGCCTACTACCGTAATACCATTGAACGATTATTGGTTGTACTATCTGTTGCAATTTGTCATATTACCACAACAGATATTCGCTCCTATCTTTCTGAATATCAAGAAGAACATCAATCAAGCAAAGTAACCATTGACAATATGCGACGTATTTTTTCTAGTTTCTTTGCATGGTTAGAAGATGAAGATTATATTGCCAAAAGTCCGGTCAGACGCATTCACAAGGTAAAAACGGATTCACTTGTTAAGGAGGTGCTTTCTGATGAACAGTTGGAACAACTGCGTGATAGTTGTACTAATAAACGAGATCTTGCTCTTATAGACATCCTTTCGTCTACAGGCATTCGTGTAGGAGAACTTGTAAAACTGAACCGTGATGATATAGATTTCCACGAACGGCAATGTATTGTGTTCGGAAAAGGTAATAAAGAACGCATCGTTTATTTCAATGCCAGAACGAAGTTACATTTGCAGCAATACCTCGATGCACGCACAGATAGCAATCCTGCTTTATTTGTTTCACTACATTCACCATTCACTCGCCTAACTATCAGTGGTGTAGAAGTGCGTATCCGGAAACTTGGGCAATCCCTTTCTATGCCTAAGGTCCATCCTCATAAATTTCGTCGTACGCTTGCAACAATGGCCATCGATAAAGGTATGCCAATCGAACAAGTGCAGCGATTGCTCGGTCATGTACGCATTGATACCACATTGCATTATGCCATTGTTAATCAAAATAATGTAAAGTTAGCTCATAAGAAGTATTTAGGATAAACAATCGTGCCGGATTCTGATTGAAAATGCGTACATTTGTATTCAACAATGAATACAAATGGGAAAATATAAATTAGGAGATATTGCCACTGTAGAGATTAGTGGAGTTGATAAGAAAATGAAAGACGGAGAAAAGAAAATCCGCCTTTGTAATTTTGTTGATGTTTATTACAACTGGGCTATTACCACAGTTCGGCATGACAGTTTTATGTTTGCAACTGCTAACACCAAAGAGATTTCCAGATTTCAACTGAAAAAAGGTCAAGTTGCACTAACTAAGGATAGTGAAACACGTGATGATATTGGAATTTCTACTTATATCGCTGATGATTTTGATGATGTAATATTGGGGTATCACTGTGCCCTAATAACGCCCAACAGAGATGTTTTGGATGGAAGTTATCTGAATGCTCTTCTGCATACAGAATATGCAAAGAAATATTTCGCTTTTAATGCCTCTGGAAGCGGACAACGCTATGCGTTATCCGTAGAAGTATTAAATTCTTTTCCTGTCCCAAGGATACCATTGAGAGAACAACAACGAATTGGCGAAATATTCTCTGCATTAGATAAAAAAATAGAACTCAATCGTCGGATAAATCAGAATTTACCGATACTTGACCATTCATTAAGAACGGTAGTAGTTCATCACGCTGCTTAGTCAATTCTTCTATTTGAAGCAGATTCTCACTTTGTTGCTTTAATAAAGATTTGCAGATATTATTAAATTGTGAAAGTATGTACCTTGCAAATTTAGAGTACCCATTTTTTGGTAATTTAAACTTTCCCACTTTGTTGGTTTGTTCTATTTACATTCATTAACTCTTTTTGTGTATCTGAACCAACATCGGAACTACTAAAAATAGTTTCCCTGTTCACCATACGATAACTCCTGCCGGACAGCCGGATGATTTCGCAACGGCAGAGCAGCCTGTCAAGCAGAGCCGTTGTAACCGCTTCATCACCGGATGTACCCAGCCAGGTCGTGATATCCTGACTGGCTGTCAGGATGAGCGATCCTTTTTCATAGAAACTGCTTACGAGCTTGAACAGTAGCAGTACGTCTTCTCCTTTCAAGGGGTAAAGCATCACGTCATCAACCGCCAACAGGTCTGCCTTTATCAGGCGTTTGTATGTTTTCATGGCATATCGGGATACGTCCTTCATCCTGATGCAGTCAAGCAGTTCCTCCAACGTCACCAGATAAGCCTTATATCCAGCCTTGACAGCTTCATGAACAAGACCGGCAGCTACAAAGGTCTTCCCCGTGCCGGGGTTGCCACTCAGAAGGAGATTGTATGCCCGGCTTATCCATGTAAGCTCACAAAGTTCACGCATCTGCCTGCGGTCTATGCCGTCAGTCCGTGAATAGTCATATAGGGACAAGTCATGTCTTTGCGGCAATCCGGCGGCTTTCAGCCTGCGGAGGTATTTCCCGTTTTCCTTTTCACGTATCTCCCGCTCAAGGAAGGCATACAGGAACTCCGAGTAGGTAGCACCGGATTCCTGTGCGGAATGAAGCAGCTCTTCCAGTTTTCCGGCTCCGGTCAGGTTTGTGAGCCTCAGGCGGCGTGCATATTCCATTATCATTTTCTTATTTCTTATCATGGGCTAAAAGAATTTCGTTATAGGTTCTCATTATTTCAGAATCCGGTCTTCCTGCCGGTATCGGCACATCCTGCCGGCTTCTTTCTTTATATATATGCTCGCACAGGCTGCAGACAGAATTGCCGTTATAGATTCCCTGAACCAGACACGTGCCTATTGCTTCTGCAAGTATGCTTCCACTGTACAGGGGAACCGCGCGGACAAGTACTTTCAGATTTTCCCTGTAATAGCGTTCTTTCTTCTCCTGCAGCCTTTCCAGCCACAGGGATACTCCGGGTGCTCCGCCGGTATGTGCAAGAATCTGTTCTGCCAGATTCCGGCCGGAATCTTTAGGACGGCTATGGCTTCTGTCACGTATTGTCTTTCCCCTGAGCCGGCAAAGCTCATGCCTGCAGATGAGCTTGCCTGTTTCCCTGGCGTATATTTCCACCTTGTCGCCTGTCTCATGCAGCCACACCATAGTATCTCCGTTCCTGTATGTTCCATGCGGCAGCGTATAATAGTTTCCCTGATATTGTACCGTATTGTCCTTACGGACATGATATTCCCTCATCTCCTCATGAGGGGGCCGGGGTGTCCCGTAATAAGGCATGAGGTACGTCCTTTCCTTCACGAATTCCTCTGACGGGACCAGCCGGGTAGTCCCGTGTTCCTTTCCGTTGCCGGTTCTTTCAAGCCAGAGCCGGACTTCCTCATTGAGCCTGTCCGTATCATGATAGGCACGTGCGACCAGAAAGTTTGACTTCACATACTTTACGACGTTCTCCACCTTTCCTTTCGACTCCGGATCGGACTTGCGGCAGAATACGGGCTGGAAATGCTGTTCCTTCACAAGGCTCTGGAATTTTTTTGTCAGGATCAGGTCTCCCAGATTCTCTCTGGCAAGGAGTATCTTGTCCTGGTCATAGACAATCTTCCGGGGCTTCCCTCCGAAATATGAAAATGCCAGCTCATGCGCATAGACCGCCAGTTCCGTGTTGAAGGGCTTCCGGCTGAAGTGAACGAACTTGTACCGGGAACGCGAGAGCACGGCGACAAAAAAATATACTTTCACAGCCTTTCCCTCCTGTGTGCGCATCCATTTCTCACCGAAATCCGCCTGGGCATATTCCCCGTAAGGGGTGTCCGGCAGTTTCTCGTAGTCCCGCCTGTGGGGTTCCCGACATTTGTCTATTCTGTATTTACTCCGTATCTTACCCGCGTAGTTGTACACGGTCTTCTGGCACACACCGGGGAAATCAGGATAGCATTCCCGGAGCCAGTCGTGCAGCCGGGCCACCGAGATCCAGGGGTATTCCTCCAGAATACTGCGCACATAATTCTCATACTTCTCCAGTTTCAGTGCATATTTACGGTGGGAGGCCTGTCTTCCGGCAAACTCCTCCTGATTCATGGCCAGATATTTCCTTACGGTCTTACGGTTCAGGCCCAGGCATTTTCCAATCTGCGTCTTGTTGAACCCCTTGGCCTGAAGTTCTCTTACTTTATACCACATATACTGTCTGTCTTTCAAATATCGGCTCATGATTTCCATAAAATGATGTCTGTCTGTTTTGAGCCGGCAAAGATAGGCATTCATTTTCCTGTAAAAGTGCGACATTCATTTTTTCCATTTTTTTGCCGATAAAATTACTGTTTACAGGAGTGGCAGAACTCTTCCCGCCTTATGCGGCAGTGCCGAAAGCGTGGTACTCGTCCGGGAACCGGCAGTTGCGGGAATTTATGCCGGTTTTCCTTTGCCCTTTCCCTTGCCTGCACGGACAAGCCTGCCGACCCTTATCATTGCCCTGGGAGTTGGATATACCGGGGTTTCCTTCCACCGGACGTTCCTGAGTGTGTTATATGAAACTCCGACCTGTTCCGCACTCAGGTTCTCATAGACGGCGGCGATGCTGCCGAAAAAATAATCCTTCCTTTCAAAAATCAGATGTACATAAACGACTTTGCTCATATTATATATAAATGCAAATAATAAATATATGCATATAATTCTGATAAGAACAGGCAAATAAGAAATATATGCACTTTTTCTGTTTCAGTATTTAAAATTCCGGTCTATAAAAAATCCCCATTTCCCATGAAAAGGAAACGGGGACGCAATAATAAAGGAGAGCCGTGTCACATGGCTTTGGCATATCCCGTCCGGACAAGGTCGGAGAGGAAGTTCTCGGGTGTGTCGGTGGCAATCCGCACACCGGCCTGTATCACGTAACGCTCGGCAAAATTGTGCATGTACTCCTCGTCGGTACATTCTGAATCCATCCAGCTTCTCTGACGAAGCTCACGCACAAACTCTTCAGCGTTGCCGGCAACGATACGCTCGTCGCCCGGCAACATATATGTTTTCTTGTTCATGTCATTCATACGGCTAATTTTTTTGCTCTAAGTTTATAATATAGTTTCTGCTTTTCCTCAAGGAAAGGAAAGTTTTCAAGCCGGATTCCTGCCGGAAGCGAGGCTTCCTTTGCAAAGATAATCATTCTTCCGAGGAATCGTACCCAATTTTCAATTTTTGTAAAATTGATGGTTCCCGAATGCTGGCGGAACTCCACCGTTCCGTGGAGGGAATAGGCTTGGAGATTTACTTTCATGTACCTGCTGCCAAGCAGGGTCTGCAGTTCGTCAAGGCTTCTTCTTGAGCGGATATTCTCATCAGAGAACCTGCGGAGTGAGCCACAGAAATGGTTCTCGTCCCCTCTGCGTGAGTTCGGCATGAACCTGTCAATCTCGGCCTCTGCGTGCTTGTAGGAAAGGAGCAGGTTCTGCCATGTGGTGATGTTGAAGTCGCTCGCATCCATATGCACGTGCAGTCCGCAGCTTCCATTTACTTTTACATTCAGAGCTTCCAGTACCCAGCATACCTTTTCCAGTTCGGCAAGTCCGTCCTCGCCTTCAAGCACGGGACTTACCAGCTCAAACGTATTGTTTCCGTCCAGACTGCCATCAGTGGTCAGCTTCCAGCAGCGTGAGGTATGGCTGCGTGAGGCAAGCTCCGCCACAATTCCGGCTTCCGCCAGCATATCAGCCAAAGCCTGCCTTGCACAATTATAGGCTTCAATCTCGACCCCGAACTTTCTTGTGAAAGAAAAGTCCAACCCGCTGACGCAGCATCCTGTCGGTACGGAGTTCAAGGCAGGAATCAGCCCCTCGTCCCTCATCCGTCTGTAAACGTTCCATACGAAGCCACGATTGCCGTTAGTCAATAACTCTGCAATTTCACGGTGGCTGAGTCCGAGCAGGAGCAGTTTCCGAATCTTTGATGTCTTTGTTCCACTTTCCTCTAAAATTCTTCTAATCTGTTCATTCATAATTTGTTATCTCCTTTATTATTGTACCTCTAAGATAGTGCTTTTTTCTGAATTATGCAAGTTTAACCTGCTATTTATCAGCGTATTAACTCTGATTAGCTTCTGCTAAAGAATGTATCCGCAGTTTCCTTTCACGGGATACCGGGGCAATCTTGCGACGGGCATATCCGGTTTGTCTGACTTTTTCGCAAGGGGAAGAACATCGGGGCTGTCCTTTCAGAGAGGTATCCGTAGCGGAAAGGCCGGGTGGCGTAAGCCTCCCGGTGAATTCCTGAATAAGGAAGAGCAAGAGGAGTTCCCGCACACGGGAACATGAATCGACGCATAGCGTTGATTATCAATATATTCAGAATTTCAGTGTTACAAATTCCGCATACATCTGTATGCGTCTTTTTTCCTTTCTTGTTGAAAAGCAAAGGTTTAAGTTGTAAGCATGCTTGTATGCGTGTCAATTATTTTACTAATTTTCAATATGTTATGTAACTTTCACCCCATAATGACAGGTAACGTTTGCCTGTAAAAACAAAAACAAATAGCTTTGTTCCAAACATTTATATGTATAACTAAAACGCATACAGAATGAAAGAACCATCAATAAAAATGATCAGACTTACTCCCACGGTAAAAGCCCGTCTGGACACTTTCAAGGGAAGCGATACGGTGTCCGTCTGCGTGGACCGGATGATTACTTTTTTTGAAATAACGGGATTCAATCCCCGGTATGCCTCCAAAAATCCGACAGCCTTGGTGGAGAAGCGTATGGAGGATATGATTAAAATCATCAAGGCACAGGAGCGCGAGATTTTCAGGCCTATCCTGCAAAAACTTTCCTCCCTTGATACGGCTCCGCAGGAGTCCGAGGACTACGTCCAAATGATGAACGAGCTGCACGCTCTGAAAGCGGAGAACGCAAGACTCCGGCAGCAGATCTCAGAAGCCGGGGAGCCGGACGGCATCGAGGAATGCAGGGAGAAGCTGCGGAGACTTGCCGCCCTGGTGAAGTACCAGCTTGATCCGGACAAGCTCCAGAAGGTGAAGTTCAGCGATGACGTGAGAATTCCGATGAACCAGCTGCGGCTTCTGTTCAAGAAAATAGACGAGGACTATGTATTGTAAGGTACACCGTCCGACAGCCACTCCGGGAAGCCCGGACAACAAGGGAAGATGTACGTTGCTGGTGGAATATCTCAGTAAGGAAGGCAGGACGGAGCGTCCCTATTATGATAATTTTTTTTCACAACAGAATGATTTTGTCACCCCGGCTACAGTCAGGCATCACATGGACAACAACCACCGGACCCTGGGAAGGAACGCCGACAAGTTCTATATGTTGACCATCAATCCTTCGGCAGATGAGCAAAGGCATCTGATAGAGAAAGTTACGGGGAAAAAGGTCAGCGAGTTTTCCGAACTCTCCCCGAATGAGCAGGAGAAAGTCATTGCAGAGCTGAAAAGATATGCACGCAGCTGCATGGACGGGTATGCGGCCAACTTTTACAGGGACAAGGTAAGGGACGGGAATGACCTGGTATGGTACGGACGCGTCGAGACGGAGCGGCATTACAAGAACGATGACCCACAGGCAAAGGACGGTATGGGCGGGGAGAAAAAGCCCGGACTCCAGCTCCATGTGCATGTCATCGTATCACGCATGGACCGCTCGCAGACCGTTTCCCTGTCGCCCTTGACGAAAAGCAGGGGCAACCGGCAGGTTCTTGACGGGAAAGAAGTGGTGGTCGGGTTCGACCGTTCAGAATGGTCTGCCCGCTGCGCGTCGCATTTCAACCAGACCTACGGCTATTATCCCCACTGCCACTCGAGGGAAGGGAATCTGAGGGAGTATTCCCGGAACTGGCAGCTTGAGAATGAGATGAGGAATGAAGCCGCAGCGAAACTGAAACAGGAGCTCCTGCACGGAGAGCTCAGGGAGGAAAGGAGGCTTTATGCCAATGCCTTCAGGCTGTACAGGTTTGTCGTGAACCCTAAAAAAGCCATCATAGCTGAGCTGAAACGTCTGGGGACTGACCTGCTCACAGGAAGGGACAGGTAGTTCGGGGACATTCAGCCGCATGGGAAAAGTCCGTACACTTCCTCCAGAATGCGGTCAAAGTTCCGGCTGACCTCTCCCGGCTCCAGAACCCGTACATCAGGAAGCGGCATTTCCTTCTTGTCATCATACATCCTGAGCTTTGCCCTGAAATAGCCGGCGTTGGAGCGGGTAGCGGAGCCGATAAACTCTCCCGGTTCCAGATCGGCGAAATCCTTTCCCTGGTAGATGTCCTCCTTCTGGGAAGAAACGGTCACGCTGCTGTTGGACGATGCTCCTGATTTTCCGGAACTTCGTGAGCGTCTTTCCTTTTCTTCCTTGCCGAAGAATAAGGGGTAATACTTCAGGGCTTCCACATCTTTTGTCCTTCCCAGGAACATATTGCCGAAATTGGCTTCTACGGAAGAACGGTCCAGTTTCCCGTACAGGTTCTCCAATTTTGCACCGGACTGGGTCAGCAGTACGAATGCCGCCTTATACTCACGCAGGACTGAAGGCAGCGTCTCGAAGTTCTTGATGTTCACCGTGGTCATCTCATCAAGGAAATAGACGAATGGAATCCTGTTCTGCATGGAGAACTGTCTGGCAGATATGGTCATGAGCATACTGATGACCGGGGCATAGACAGAATTCTTGGAGAAGTTGTTGCTTACGGCAAACATTTTGGGGCTCTCCGGATCGATCAGGTTGAAATCAAAGTCATCCCCTGAAAGGACATAGGCGATTTCCTCGTTCTGCGATATGGTCGCCAGATTGTTGCAGAGCGTCGAGAGATAGGATGCCTGGGTCTTCTCGGAGCCTTCCGCTTTCAGGTACGCTCCGGCAAGCATCTCCGACACCAGGTTCTGCTGCAGGAACAGGGACAGCTGCCTTGTCGAGGCCGTCATGATGAAGGCCAGTATGTGCGGGAGCGTGCAGTACTCGGGAAACTCGTCCCAAAACCGGAACGCAACCCCGCGCAGGATGCCCAGACCTCCGGCCACCCACTCATTCTGCTGTTCCTTTTTGGGGAGCAGCGCGAGCAGGATATCCTCCATCAGCTGGATGAGCTCCGTACGGTCCTTCACGACCTTGAGCGGGTTGAAGCGGTATGAGCGCTCGGGCCGGTCAAAACTGACATAGTAGAACTTGTGTGGATAGTTGTGCTTTTTGATAAGGTTGTAGGCGGTACGGGTATAGTCCGTATCTTTGAAGTCGTATATGAATCCGGCAAATCCCAGTCTCATATACTCGCTCAACAGCCATTTCCCAATGGACTTCGTCTTTCCGGATCCGGCTCCCCCGTAAACGAGGAAATTGGAATAATGGTAGTAGAATTCAAGATGGGCGTCCCGGAATCCGGACTCTACCGGAAGCCTGATTGGTCGGGTGTTCCTTGCCTTTCCTGAAGGCTTGATTCTTTCCCATGTCCAGGACAGGACAAGAATGCCGAGCGATGCGACAGCCGGGTAAAACATATATTCCGGGAAAAAGAGCCATGCCAGACAGGTCTCAAGCACAGTGCAGACAATAAATATGGGAAGGTTCACATACCATTTCCGGCTCAGCCCCGAAGTGCCCGTTATAAGGACTGCCATAATCATGATGAACAGCTTGATGAAACAGGTATAATCCATTTTATATGTTACTTTAATAATTTACTTTTTAAATATTCAAGTAAAATACTGATATTCTATTTAAAGTATTTTACTGTATATCCGGACAGTGTTTCGGTCAGGACAAGAAGCCTGCCACATCCGGGAATCCGGGTAGGTTTTCCCCTCAGAAGGGATATCCATCTGCCGGGGGACATGGCTTCCGGTCTTGCTCCTGCAAGCCGGATGGCTTCCAGTATCCGGTTTCCGTCATACGGGACTTTCTCCAGATACAGGACGGCCCTGCCTTCAGACAGATACAGTCTCCTGTGTCCGGATGAGATGGATATGCCGGGACCGGTCGGTATAAAATCAGAAAATTCGTCCATTCACAGTTCCATTTCAGATGTTCTTGTCCTGCAGCCTGCTGCAGGGAGCATTATCTTCAGGCTGTATCCTGACGGTTTCTTTACAGGCAGGAGCACCCTTCCGTCGGTCATCGTTACCGGTTTGCCTTGTGAGAGGGAGTCCAGACCGCCCTTCCCGAGCAGGGCCGGATCAATCCCTGCCTTTCTTGCCTGCTCCGGTATCGGGACACCGCCCCTGTCGCAGACCGGTCCGGCGGATATGGCTTCCCTTGCCAAGTTCTTCCTGCTGGCAGACAGTATTGCCCTGAGTTCCTGTGTCCCGATCTCCAGTCCGAAGCCCAGCTTGCGGAGAAGGTTCCTGAATGCGACGGCAATCCTGTCCCATAGGGAAAGATCTGTTCCCTTTTCAGCCATACATGCAAGATATTCTTCCGTAGCGGTCCGGATATCATACCCTTTCAGGGCAGACATACGGACTATGTCCCCCCGTATCCTTTCCCCGCAGGCAGAAAAGACGTCATCCAGAAGGGCATCCATGTGCTTGCGTCCTGCCAGCTTCCTGAGTCCGTAATGTGCCACTCCCTCATGCAGGATGGTACGTGCGATATCCTCTTTTCCCCGTGCGTTCGGCAAGTACAGGCAGACGCAGTCCGAACCCGTGTCATACCATCCCCTGATGTCCTTTCCGGCAGAAATGAGCCGGTAAGCCTCGGGTGAATCGACCTCTCCGGCGGAACGGATGATCCGGACAGGTACGTGCTGTTTCTCAGCCAGTGAGCCTGCGTATTCCGCCAGACTGTCCGCAGAATCCCCTGAAAGGAGTATCTGCTGCTCACGCGGAATATCTTCCGTCAGGACGGCAAGGCTTCCGCGTCTCTGCGGCATGGTCATGTCCATACGCTTCTGGACATTACGGGCCTCCACTTCTCCTGCGGTGGAGCGGTACATCTGTATGCTGCTCCTGAAGCTGCCAATGTCGTTCACGAGGTCGAATATCGTCTCATACCCGTATTTGCCTGCCACCGCGTCCAGACTGGAGCTGTTGTCCCTCAATATTGTCCCGCCATAGGCTGTCTCACGGTTCAGCGCGGCGAAAATGCCGTCCGGCGTGTTGTCAAAACCGCCGCCTTCAAGCAGACGGCCATTTGTAGCCCGCACGATATCCAGGATGACTTCCTCCGCCGTACCCTTGAACTCCTCCGGACTGCTTCCACGTGCGAATCCCTCGATGTGCTGTATAGCGTGCTGTATCTCATGTGCAAGTACGGATTTTGTGTCATCCGCTTTGGAAGTGTTTATTATGATCCGGTTCTCCACGGGGAGATAGCTTCCGGAGTCGGCTGCCGAGGGGAGATCCAGAAATTCCAGACGTGTCTGCTTCAATCGGGGATAGGCACGGAACAGCCCGTCATCCTCCACATAGTCATCCAGGTAAATCCTCTCACGCAGCGCATCCTGCCTCTCCAGCCCGGTCGCCAGGTCTGTCAGTTCCTCAAAACGCTTCTGCTCCGCCTCTGGCAATGTTTCCCCTGCTATCAGCCGGTCAAGAAGGCTCTCGAAGTCCTTATGCCAAGGCTGGCTTTCCAGCAGGCGTGAACAGCCCCGGTTTCCTGACGGGAAGTATTCAAAGTCTGCAGTCTCGTAACGCCATTTTCTGTCAGCCCCACGTTCCCAGCCTGTGGCCATTTTTATTGCTCCGGCATCCTTGCCGGAACTTTCCATCGCACCGGCTATGGCAAGGTTGTTCAAACGCAAGGCAGTCCCTTCTGTTCTGTCAAGATTGGCGGCTCCTGCTTCTCCTATGAAGCGGAAGCGTTCATGGGAAACTATTTTCAGGTCTCCCTCCTTGAAAATGACACAGTTTCTCGCACCGTCCGCACGACCGCCGGTGGAATATTCTGCCGGGTAGTCGATGCCTGTAAAACCGGCCCGGGAAAGGAACCCGCTGGCCAGCCGCTGGGAATCGGTATCCCGGTCCGGATTCATAAACATATAGTCCAAAAAGCTGTAGAACTCTTTCCCGCTGGCCCATACGCGTGATTTGCCGTTCCAGAATTCCGCCGTAAGCTCCGGCCAGAAAAGCCGTTCCTTGCGGAGCTGCAGGAATATCCTTTCCTGCTGTTCCGGGGATACCGGCCTGTCCCAGTACAGGTAATTTATCCCGCTGTCATCCGGAATATTCACCGCATAGAGATTCCGGGGAAGGTCCACGCGAATTTTCCCGTTGTCGATGTCCGCAAGCAGTTCCGCTTTCTGTCTCTCAAATTCCTTTCTCCTTTTGCTGCGTGGGGACGCTGCCCGTCCGTCGATATAGACGGAGGCAATGTTCTGTTTCAGGGTGTCCGGATCAGTGGAGGAAAGGAGGTGCGTTTTCCAGACCCGCCATACATCATCGAAATAATGTTCATTGTCAAGTACAGTAGAGAAATCCTCTCCGTTATATGTGATGTGTCCGCCCCGCCTTATCCCTATGGCAGCATATCTGCGGGCGATTCCTTCCACTTCCGTCACATACGTACCCCATCCGTAGGCCTGCGCACCCTCTCCCGTGCCCAAAAAGGCATGGTCAAAACCGGTAAACGAACTGGGGCTTCCGTGCCAGACCTCGCGAAAACGGATGTCACTCTTGAAAGCGAGGAAGCTGCCTGTATTCTGGCTGGCAGATTTTATTTGGTCAGGGGCAAACGAAATATAATCTACCGTGCAGACGTTTTCAATCCCCATGTCGGCACTGTCCAGCACATCTGAAATTACCACCCCGTCATATCCTTCCATTTCTGCCAAATTACCCAAGTCTGATGCCGCCATTTTTTTGCCGCTGTATTCTATGGAGGAGAAGTTTGCCCCTTGGGCATCTATTTTCAGAGGGTTGCGCAAGTTCAGGTACACATCATAAACGTTTCTGCCATATCCTGAAGCATTCATCTTGTCTGGACTGAAAAAATGTCCGCTGTTTATAAATCCATCCGTCCACCGGTTGAACTCATAAAAGCTTTCTTGGCTTCCATGATAAACCACCAGAGGCTCACCATTGGAACCGACAACCTTGGAAGCCGTTTCAGGTGCGTTTTCCCAGTCCCCGAACCACTCTTTGAACGCCTTGGTACGCACTTGCGCCCACTGTTTCTCATTCAGGGAAGTCGGACTGCCGTCCGGGGCTTTCATGTATGTGCCATTAGCCTTGCCGCGTGAAATTATATCCAGTTCTTCATCCGAAAAGGAAATATTTGTTGTCATTGCTTTTTGATTAAAGAGAAATACTTGTTTACTTATTTACTCTTAAACATTTCAAGTAAATAAGTAAACAAGTAAATTGAGATGATAAGGAATTTACTTTTTTTACATATCCGCACTGGCCTGTCTGCTCATGCTGTTCACCATGTTTACAGCCTTCAGGACATATCCTGCCGGTGTCTTTGCAAGCATCAGGGAGGTCTTGCCTTTTCCTGAACCTGCCATGAGCGTTTTTCCTTTCATCAGTGAATACCATTCGGTCGGCTTCATTTCCTCCACGCATACTCCTGACCTGCGCAAATCCCGGATGACCTTCCCTACATCGCATCCCGCTTTCTCCGGAACTGCCGAATCATTGAATTTCTTAAAGGCAGCTGTAAGCTCCTTGTCCATCTGCCGGTTTGCAGCGGCAACCTCTTTTCTTTCGGTATCCGCATTGTCCGCATAGGACGCTTCCTGCCGGAGCCGGGAGTTGGTACTGCCGATGCTTCTCATCTCGTTCTCCAGCGTCACCGCAGCTTCTTTGGTGGCTTTATTCATGGGGGGCTTGCGGGCATTGCCGGATTTGGACTTCGAAGGAGCCTCCTGTGTTTCCGGAACTGCGGTGTCCTGCCGGATATCCTTTTCAAGACCGGCCAGTTTTTTCACTTTTTCTGTGGGATTACTGATCCTCTCAATGTTTCGGACATCTTTCATCACTGCCACCAACTGTACTTTCTCTGTCGGCTGCCTTATCAGGGAGATGCATTCCGGGGTCTTCTCGACTGCCAGCAGCTGCACTTTCTCCGTCGGATGTGCCAGAAAACTGATATAGCCGGGGTTGTTCCTGACTACGGATGACTGTACCCGTTCAGTGGGTGAGTCAATAAAATGAATGGCTTCCGGAAACTTGCGCACGGCAGCAAGCTGGACATCTTCCGCCGGGCGGTCAATCAGGCAGATGACATTGCTGTCCTGCCTGACGGCAGCAAGCTGGACACGTCTGGATGGGTTTTCAATCAGGCAGACGGCTCTGGGGTTACGAAGAACCGCTCTCATGTCCCGGTCAAACAGGGACAACAGATACTCTGAAATGGTAGGCATGGCGTCAAATTTTATAGGGTTTCGTCATTTCAAGGAATTTCCCGGACTCAGGTGTCTGCCTCATGGCAGCGGCACGGGTTCAGGCAGACGGTCCTTCAAGGCTCTGACAAGATTCTCTGCCTCTGAAAGCACTTCAGGAACCGGCAGCAGGCTCACGCCAAGAAGCCTTCCCACAGCCGTGAAGCAGACAAGAGGGGTAGGAATCCGCATCATGAATACGGTTTCCGGAGATGTCATGACGGTGGCAAGCTGCACCTTCTCGCCCGCATCGGGGATGAAGCGTATAAGTCCGGGATTCTTCTGTACCGCCACAAGCTGTGCTTTTTCCGTCGGTCTGTCAAGCGTCCGGATGCTGTCCGGATCTTTCAGCACCGATACAAGCTGTTGTTGAATGGATGATAATGGCATATGCTTTAATTTTGAGTTTACAGGGATAAAGGTAGGAGGACTTGTCGCAATCATATTGCGACTTGCTTGAAGAACGGATACCGGATGTACATTCCGGAATCCGTCCCGATGAATCTGAAGTGGATGTATGATGTGCCTATAATGACCGGTAAAGCATGATGTCCGTGTAGGAGGAATTGTAGTTCATGTGGGCGGTCAGTGTCCTTTTCTCGGCTCCGGCAAACGGATTCCTGACATCCGGGTGCTTCTCCATCCAGTCGCAGAAGTCCAGGATGGGTGACTTTCCGGAAGTGAAATAGACAAACGGGTTCCTTTCAAGGACAAGAAGTACGTCGAGGTAGTCCGAAAGTTTCCAGTCCATCTTGTAAGTACTGATGTCGGTTGCCATATAAGGCGGATCGGCCAGGAATACCACGTCCGGATTGCCGGCATATTTCTCTGCAAGTTCCTTATAGTCGCAGCAGACAATCTCCAGCCCGTCAAGATAGCCGTCACACCGGTAGTCGGTCTTTTTTATTTTGTTATAAAGGTTCTGCTTTTCCAGCTCCTGTAAGTTCCGTGCATATTTTCCGGAGAAAAGCAGGGAGGATGACAGGGTTATGTAATCCACGAAGCCGGAATCCTCATCCTCCCTTATCCTTCCGATGAAGCGTTCACGCAGTTTTCCGGTAACCATCCCATGCCGGGGAAACGTGCCGGCAAGCCCACGAAGGTCTGCCAGCAGGGAGTTCGTCCTGTCTATGTTCCGGAGCCTTTCACGGTAGTTGTCATGATCATTGTATATGACCCTGGCATCGGGTCTTGTACGCTTGGCGACATGGGACAGCAGTCCGGAACCGCCGAACAGGTCGATGAAGGTGGTCTTGCCGCTGAAGTCCTTCAGGGCTCTTCTAAATTCGTTCACGAACATGCGCTTCTGCCCTACGAAAGGGAGAGGAGCTTGGTTGTAGGTTTTTTCCATCGTTGTCATTTGTTTTAGTATGTGTCTGCATTGTCAGCATTCTCGATTCCCTGAAAAATTCTATAGACCAAAGGGGGAACAACGGCGTTCCCATAGGCCTTTATGGATTCGGTCCGCCATTTTGGGAAAGAAACGGACAGCTCGTCCACATTAAAGGGAAACCCATCATCTCCTCGACAAACAGGGGATTGAGTCGGGAAATTCTCCCAGCTTCGCATGGTGTACCTTGAATCATTTTCGCTACCACTTCTTCCAGGTTCCCTTTGTTTCTTTGCGCTATCAGTGGATTGTTCAGATCTATGCCGTTTACTTTGTTCGCCCTTGGGGTCAGCAGCAGCCTGCTCATTCTCGCCAGTCCAACACTTCCGTTTTTCCCGTTTCTGTTGATTTTCCGGAATGTCCCGTTTGAAGTCGTCACGAACTTGTCTTTTGTTCCAATGATTCCCCCGACACTCGCATCGCTGGCAACAGGTGTCGGAAGCAGATGGGGAATTTTCCTTGGCGATGAACCAGATTCTGTCCCGGCGGTGGGGAGCTCCGACGGCACAAGCCGGAATAACAAACGGCTGGACGGAATATCCTGCACGCTCAAGATCTCCACAGACTGTTTCAAGAACGAACTCCTGTCGGAGTAGCGTTTGAGTGTCCGTCTCTCCAAAAAGGGAGCGGTAGCCTGCCACAGTAACCTCCTGCCCGGATTGTACCATGCTGGTGATTCCAGCAACGTTCTCACCAACAATCCAAGCCGGTCGTATCTCCTGTATAGCCCGGAGCATTTCCGGCCAGAGGTAACGGTCATCTGACGTTCCCTTTCTTCTGCCTGCGACAGAGAATGGCTGACATGGGAATCCTCCTGAAAGTACGTCAATTTTGCCTCTCCAACGGGTAAAGTCTGTTTTTGTAATGTCTCCATAATGTTCTGAGTCTGGGAACCAATATTTTAATATGGCACTGCCAAATTCATTAATTTCACAATGAAAGACATTCCGCCATCCCATCCATGAGGCGGCAAGGTCAAAGCCTCCCACCTGATGCCGGAGAACAGGGAGCCATGTACCAGCTTCCTTTCTCCGGCATATTTGTATTTTTTTGTTTTATGTGTCATGTTTATGTCTCATTTTGTTGCCGCGAAGTTCTTCAGTTTTTCCCATGAAAGCAAAAAAAAGTCCCCGGTCATACTGCATGGAGCGTACACTCCTTTTTGAAGCGTCCGACTATCTCATAGACTTTTCTCTCGCACACACCGTACCTGGCCGATAATGCGGCCACACAATATGTGACTTTCTCTCCGTCGCGGCGCATCCGCTCGTATTCCCTGTACAGCTCTATGTACTTGTAGTCATCAGCCCTGGCTCCCATTGCTGCCAGGCGTTCCAGAAGCTCCCTGTTAAAATTCAGTATCTCAAATAGTGTCATAGTAAATATTTTCCTATCTTTGCAATGCCAATCATTCAGAACATATAAAAAGCGTATCCCGCGAACGAGGGTTTTCGCCCCCGGTCGTGCGGTGATACGCATATATGTTAATGAGTGATTGGCGTTACTTTTAACAGGCCGGGGGCTTTTTTAAAAAGAAACCCGTTTGGACTCCTCTTTATTAAATCTCCCGTTACTTTCCGGATATGCTTTTGTGTTTCCAATGGTGCAAGATATATTACACGCTTGCAGTTTGATTGCGACAAGCCTTTTCCTTGAAAGAAAATTTTCAAGTAAATTACTTTATAAATAAGAAAGTAATTTAAGTATAAAAGTAAATTACCTTTTAAGTATTATATGTGAAATATATTTAAAGTAAAATACTTTTCAAGTAAATAAGTAGAAAAATATTTGTTTAACTGACTGGAAATTACTATCTTTACAGAGTAATAATAAAGGAGAAATAAAATTATGAAAACAATTACTACGGCTCTTGTGAACCACAAAGGCGGTGTTGCAAAGACGACATCCGTACTGAACCTGGCTGCCGGGATAGCCCGGACAGGCAGGAAAAAGGTATGCATCATCGATGCGGATATGCAGGCAAACACGACGATGGCGGCGTTCGGGGAAGAAATGGCAAATATTCCGGAGAGCATGCTGCTGGAGAACGTGCTGCAGGCCGTCATGCAGGACAGACTGCCGGAGGTGAAACCTCTGGTATGGCTGGAAGGGGTGGATGTGCTGCCTACCTCACTGGATCTGGCGGCGATGGAAGTCATCATGAACACGGCTCCCGGCCGGGAGTTCATGTTCAGGGAAATTGTCAGGGCTCTGGAAGGGAAATATGACTATGTTTTCATAGACTGCCCGCCATCCCTGGGCATCATTACCCAGAACGCGCTGATGGCAAGCGACTTCGTCCTTATTCCAACGGATGGGAACTACTTTGCGATGAAAGGGATTGAGAAGATACACTACATCATTTCCCTCCTGCAGAGAAAGTTGGGAGCTGAAGTACGGGTACTCGGATACTTCATGGCGAAATTCAATGAGAGAAGGAAATTGGATGCCGACATAAGGGAAAGCCTGGAGCAGGCTCTGGGGGACAAGGTGTTCAGTACTGCAATCAGGAACAACGTCGCCCTCGGAGAGGCACAGTACAAGACCCAGAGTATCTTTGACTATGCCCCGAAGTCTGCCGGTGCTGAGGATTACCTCCGTCTGACTGAGGAATTCCTTGTCAGGGTCAAAAGAATGAGCAAATAATAAAGGAACTGGATATGAAGAATTTTAAGTCAAAGGGAATATCACTGGAAAATATGGTAGGCGAAGGCCTTCCGGTGAAAGAAAAAGCGAGGAAGGCATATAACCAGACCATCGCACTGCCGGAGGATCTGTTATGGGAACTGAGGACTTTTGCGGCAGACAAGCGTTACAGGGGTGTCAAGACTGTACTGGAGGCAATGATATTTTGTTTCGTCAGGGAGGACGGGACACTTGACAGGGACAAGCTGGAGAAGTTCTGGACTGAATATGTAAATAAATAGGATATGTAAATTACTTAACAAGTAAATTCCATATAAAAGTAACATCTTTAATCAAGTAAAATACTGACACAATGAAACTGTTTGGATATATATTGGCCGCTTCTCTTGCCTGCACGTTCTGTGCGTGCGAGAAAGAGAGCCTTGTTCAGGAGCCGCCGGTGGACAATTCCGGGAATGGGCAGGAAAAACCGGACAAGCCCTCCGGGGAGCAGCTCTGCATTACTGCATCCCTTGAAGGAATGCAGGAGTCAAGAGGTATCATTGAATCCTTTGTTCCCGGACATGAGATGGGAATTTTCGTGGAAGAAGGGGAAACGGGAACGGCAAATGCCCGGTATGTCTTTGACGGAAAGGACTGGAACACCTCCGGTGATGTGCCGGTGGACGGGGATGCGGACGTGGTGGCGTATCTTCCGTATGACAAGGATGTTGCCGACCTGCGGAACGTGCCTTTCAACCTTGGTGACCAGAATGACATACTGTACGGAACGTCAAAGGTCACCAAAGAGATACCTGTGGCAGCCCTGGGCATGAAGCACGCCATGACGCTTGTCAGGGTACGCCTGATGAAAAACGAATATATGGGAACCGGCCAGGTATCGGGCATGACGTTCGGTAATGTCTATACCAAGGGAACCGTCGATGCTTCAGCCGGAACGGTAACCAAGGACTTCAGTTCCGGACTTGGAGAAGTCAGGGCAGGTGGAAACTTCATGCTGAATGATGACAATCCGGTCATTGTCGATGCGATACTTATCCCCAGGCTTGCCTATGACGAGCCTGCACGTGTCAGCTTTACCATCGACGGGCAGAATCATACATATGAGTTTCCCGTACAGCATGAGTGGAAAGCCGGCATGAAATACACCTATACGCTGAAGCTGACCGGGAACTACAATGCTCCGGTGAACAAGGAGCAGGTGGACATCGATGTGGAATACTGGAGCAAGTATGGAAAGACGGACGATATTGTCATCAATCCGAATCCGGATGACTATCCTTTCAAGGTGTGGCCCAATTACACCGAGTACGGATATGACACCTATCAGAACGAAGGGAAGGTATTCGGTACTTTCTATACACCTTTTTGCGATGACGGGGAAGGAGAAATGCGTTTTGTCTTTGTAAGAAAAGGCGCAGGCAATCCCATTACTGCCGGTGACATCGTGGAGAAGTTCCAGCCGATAGACATCAAGACCAACGGAGCATGGGACGGGAAGCGTATCCAGTGCTATGTGACTTCTGCACCCGGAACCTATCGTCTTGTCCCCCTGTTCCGCAAGAAAGGGGAAACGATGTGGTGCAATCCTATCGGGTACTCTTACGGTAGCACTCCGGAGGAATGGGAATATGAAGTCAAGGCTCCGGCTTCGGATGACCTTCCAGCATTGCGCATGATGGAAGTGGAGGGACAGGGATATACCTCTATTCTTGCGTATCCGGTTCCTGACAATGATCCCTGGAACTTGGTATATACTTTATCCAACCGGGGGGAAAAAGCCCTGAAAGGAGAAATAAAAGCAGTCTGGGAGCGTGAGTTCAAGCTGAAGTCCAACTCATACAGACCAAGTATCAAAAAAGAAGGTGCGGTAAACGATGAGGAATGGCGTGATGAATTAGGCATGATTTCTGTGGACATTCCAGCAGGAGTACGTTTCTGGAAAGGAATTATGAGCTGCAAGTTTCCGGTGAAAAGATTACAGCCTATGGGGTCCAATGGAGTTAGCTATGCAGGCGCACTTGTACATCTGTATTGGAGAGCAGAAGGCTCTAAAGAATGGATATTGCTCCGGTGTGATGCGGATTATCTGTTCAACCGCAATTATATAGGCGGTTACATTTGGGATGAGACAACGAATTATGTTAAACTGTTCCCACAAAGCTGGAATAATAAAAAAATAGAATGAATATATTTACAGAAAATCAATTGCGAAAGGCAGAGCAGATACTTCAATCTCCATTAGCCAAGCTGTCAGACCTGACTTCTTCAGAAATCCGAAATCTGGCAGTCGTATGGTGCTACTATTCTGGAAAGATTGAAGGGAATACATACACATACGTGGAAACTGAAGCCTTGCTGAAAGACGGCATCACATCAGAAAAACGGTATGAGGATGCCAAGATGCTGAAGAATCTGCACAACACATTTGTATCGGAGATGGAGTATATCCATAAAGAGGGGAATACAGAAGTGATAGATGAGCGTACATTACTTCGCATTCACTCAAGTCTGTCTTCCGGTCTGGTCTCAGGGGAGGAATCCGGGCAGTTCCGGACACGCCCGGTAAAAATCTCCGGCACGGATTATATACCTCCGCGTGACTCTTATGAGATACGCTTTAAATTGAGCGAGATACTTTACCGTCAGGCTGAATTGGAAAATCCCCTTGAGCGGGCGGTGTATCTTCACTGCAACATTGCACGCATACAGCCGTTCATTGACTGCAACAAACGTACGGCACGACTTGTGGAAAGTATCGTGATGATGAATGCCGGACTTATCCCGGTCTATTCATCAAAGGATGCCGATATTTTGAATTACCGTAAAGGGCTGATTTCATTTTACGAGAATGAAACCTATGACCTGTATGTGAACTATTTCCTTGATAAGCAGATAGCCCGGATTAAGGAACTTGATACCGGTATGGAAATATAATTTATTTGGCATAAAATAAATGAATCTTAAAGTGGATGGAAGCCCTGCTGCAGTGATGCACCGGGGCTTTTTTAATCCCAACAGTACTATTACAGCAAGATTTGAACAAAATGTAAAGGATAATGTAATTGGTGCTCGGTTTGCCTTAGGCTCTGGTCTCCGCATTACTGTAGAAGTTTCAGCTGATTATCCAATCGCATCTCCCATCACAATCTCATACAGTGCACAAGGTACTTTTACATATTACGATGATCCACACGAACCCAGCCAGCCACCTACAGATTATTTTGATAGTAGAATATGGACTAAAACTTTGAATGTCGGAGAATTCGAATGGGAATTTTCATTTATTCCGGATGTATATGGTACATTAGAACCGGGGATGCCAAGTGACGCTATTCTATTAACCATATCTTCTGCCTGGATAGATTTCGATAATTTCTCCGATTCTCAATATAATTACATTTGTGCTGAATAGAATAAATTGCTTGGTATAACAAAAGGGGCAGTTCCGGAAAAAACCGGATAGCCCCTTTTTTTGCACCAGATATATCATTCAAATATGTAGGTCATACCATTGTATGTATATGTAATGGTATCTTTGAATGGATTATACGTTTTCCCATTAATCACTATATCCGTCCAGAAATAGCCTAACTGATCCACTCCGGATGTTCCGGAAGCCAATTTATTATGATTTGAAATGGTTGATCCGGTATAAAGCGTTACGCTTTCAGATATTGTATAAGTATTATAGATTGGTGGATCTTCTCTGTCATCATACTCTATCACATCCTGGTTCACTGTGACTTGTACGTCAAATGGCAGCGGCTTTTCTGCTGTAATATAGAAATCTTCAACAACAATAGAACCATTACCATAAGTCATGTGTAGTTTCACATGTACAGACTCTTGTTCAAACCTGGCTGTAATAGTACCTGAAGTAATACTTCATAATTCTATTTCAAATTCTCTATTTTGTTCCGGTGTACAAAACTTGCTTTTTTCTAAAAGAAGTAGGTTTTGTTCAATTTCCTTAGCATGTGAATCCTTAACGCCGCAATCTTTTGCATATTCTTTCCAGTGTGAGGCTACATCAACTATTTTTTCTATAATTTCATTTGCTCTATTAATGCCGGCTTTATTAGCCACATCAATTAAATCGTTATATGAAAAATTGTCTTGTTTACCATTAAGTGACATCTGATGTCTATTAGTCCATCTTCCAGATGGTGAATAAGAATAACATAGGTCATAAGCTGGAGCTAATTTCCATTCACCTTGTTTATTCATTATGAAACTATGATTCTTTGTATGATCATCATGATTTCTCATAACAACATTAAACACCATCCGACGATAGAATTCTTCCATTTGTGGATAGCTGAGTTTCATTTTTCTCATCACTCCGAATGCTTCTTCGTATGAATGACGAACATCCCGGTCATAATGGGCAATTCCTGCGAGTGTTTGTACATGCAGCTTTTCTCCATTATCTTCTCGGTCAAACCGTTTTGTCATAAAATGACTATAGTCATGTTCGACCAATAGCCGTGATTCCATCATATTTATTCCACATGATTGGGCCATACGGTAATATGCATATTCAATATTCCCAATACCTTTAGGGTTATTTGTTATCTTATCATGTTCCATAAAGGTGGTTCCATCGAACTTTAACAGCCAATAGTGAAATCCTTCCGGAGCTTTAATCTGTCCGGATCTTACTTCACCGGTCATGTCGTTATACGCAATAATAGCCTTTGGTTTTGCACCTCCTGCAGATGTTCCGACTTTTAAAATATCAAGAATAGATTTATTTTCTTGGTGTAACTTTTCCTGGAATGAAGCTCTGTTATTGAATATACTATCTGCAAGTTTTGTGAGCTCTTCAATATGGAGAATTGACGATTCTTCTAACTCTTTAAATTGGTGACTTGGCTCAAATTCTAAAGCGCCCATACCTCTTTTCCCTACATAGCATAATCGATCTAACGGTGTAATCTGCTCATTAGTTAATCCATGACTCGAGAACCACTCATTAATAATTTGGGTTCCAAACTTATCCGGCAACGAATCAGCAATTAAGCCTGGTAAGCCGCCAAAACATGGATTCTTGGTATTTAAAAATTGATATACTCTATCTTCAGAGCTTTTTTTAAGAGGCATCATAAGCGGAGAAATATCAAGTTTAGAACGAAGAAATTTAGGCTCGTATTGAAACGCTGCAATATCTTGCTTTTCATTCCAGATAAGAGAGCCTACATTTTGCTCCCATAATTTGACATCAACAATAAGTGACATAGTTTAAAATTTAATTCCTTACTCTTTTTTTGTTTTTACCTTGTAACTTTTTCATTAGAATTGGGGATAAAGGAGGTTCAGGTATTAAACCTTCAAGATTTTCCAGCATATCCAATTCTCTCAATATTCGAAGAATTTTATCGAATGATACATTTTTTCCTTGTTCTAATCGAACTACTGTATCAAGTCCAACGCCTGCCCCCTCGGCAAGTTCCTTTTGCTGAAGATTCTGCCTGATTCTATACTCTTTTATCCTTAATCCGACTTCTTTTAAAATAGCCAAGTTACTTTTTTCTGTCCACATATTTTTTTTGTAAAGATATAAATAATACCTGATATATCAATTATTATACGAAAAATATAATATATTAAATGAAATATCAGTTATTATAAAATATTGAAATGTCATTGTTCATTACTTCAGGAACTATTACAGCTAATTTTTCAAAGTCAGAGCCAACGATACCTACTTATGAGCTATATATTGAAGCAACACCAGTTGGAGATAGAGTAAAACTTAAATTGTACATTAACTATGGAGGAGAATTAGTAACCACCTGGCCATTCAAGGAAGATAATTTATCATTTAAAATAAATTTGCGTGACAGATCTGATGCTTCAAAGCGATTTGAATTATCAGCCGGTTCGATAAATTATTCTAAATACAGCTGTAGCGGCTCGACTACTTATTCATTTGAATGTGCTTCCGGATATAATTTTAAATCACCATATGTTGAGTCTGTAGTATTTAATTCACAACCTGATGGAGCTATTGTAAAGTTTATTCAAAGATGATGACTATAAAAAACAAAAGGCAAGAAAATCTTGCCTTTTGTTTTTATAGAGACATTTACCATTGAATGAGTGGGCTTTAGAAATTAAGAATTACTTTATATTTAGTACCTCTATATGTAATAGTATTATCACTTGCTATTGTGTATAATGTGCCATCTATATAAAATGGTTGCTGTGACATATATTTTTTTGATATACTTCTTCTTACCTGATTACCCGTTTGTGTATCAACCTGATAAGCAATATATTCTTTTCTTGATAGTGATGAAACAGTTGTTTGCCAACCTTCAGTCTGAGTTGATTGTCCAGGATAAGCATATGAAGCTGTTCCTTCCAAAACAACTGTTGCATTAATAGTTCCAGTAATTTCTGGAGATGAAGAAACCTGCACTTGATAACTTTGATATGTATAATGAATGGACATATAGGTCTCCTGCCTTTGACTACCTGAAAGACTAACTTGAATATAAGGCATATTCTGCTTAAAATTTGCTGTAATAGTTCCTGAAGTACTATTTAGTGTTGCAGTTGTACTTGAACTGTTTGGGTTTGCGATAGTTACATCACCGCCTGTAATACTCCAACCGGAAAACTCATACCCACTGTTGGGAGTGGCCGTAATGCTAATCGGTTTCTCCACCTGATATTCCTTTGTTCCTGATGGACTGACCTTTCCGCCACTACCAGCATTAACAGTTAGCGTGCGCTTCTTCTCCTTGAATCCGCAGTGGAAAGTATGGTCTTGTCCGCCCAAATCAACATTAAATGTGGATGACTGGTTTTGTGCGTAATCATACTTTTTAGGCTCACTGGCCGGACCGCCATAAAAATAGCTCACTTCATAACCGGCATTAGGATATGCTGCAACCATAGGTTGGTCAGAACCGTTATACAACCCTGCTCCAGTAGCATATCCTCCGGTAAAGTCCACGCGTCCGTCCGAACTGCGACTCTGCGTGTCCAGCATTCCTTCCCCCTCTATGATGATACGTGTATCACCGGTCGGACTGGGTCTATCATTTTCGGAAATCTGTTCCGGTTCCTCACTCTGGCAGCCGACGAACATTGCCGCCAGTACCGCCAATACTAAAAACTTGGTCTTTTTCATAATGGTTTGTTTTTAAATTATTTGTTATTACTGCATGAATCATGCTTTTCTTTTTCCAGTATCTCTGTTTCGATACGTGCCTCAAAGGTCGCGTAGAGAATGAAGCGGTTGTCGAAATAGTACGTGTTCCGGAGTCGGCTGAACCTGATGTCGGCTCCCATCAGCCTGAGCTCCTCCAGATAGTTGCTGACCGTCCGCTCGCTGACCCGCATGATACCGGCCAGCTCCTTCAGGCTGCCGGTATGTTCCATGCGTATGAGCCGGTACAGACGGTTTATCCGCCCGATATAGTCTATGACTGACAGGTTCATGGCCTTTCCTCCATTCCTGTCTGTTCCACCAGCTCCCGGAAATAGCGTTCTTCCAGGTACAGACGGGCCATCAGAGCGTCTTTCCCCTCCATCCCGTATTTTTGGCGGAGCAGAGGGAATCCGGTCGGAAAGATGTTCCATTTTATGGTGTCCTTGGCCCTTAGGTCAAGCTCCTCAAGGAACAGTCCCGTCCTGCCTTCCGTTACGGCCCGCAGGAAAGTAAAATACAGGCCTTTGAGCTTGTACTTCTCCAAAAACGTGAAGTCCTTCGGGCAGGCCTTCAGTCCGTCCGCTGCGATGCATCTCAGCACGAGCTGTTCAATCTCTTCCTGAATCGTCATATCCATGCCAGTATGGTTTGATTGGTTTGTTGTTCTTCCTTATCTCATAATGCAGATGATATCCGGTGCTCCTTCCTGTACTTCCCGCAAAGCCGATTACAGCTCCTTTCCCGACTTTTTTTCCCTTTACCGTGTAGTAGGCAGCCAGATGCGCATAAAGCGTCTCAAAGCCGTAAGGATGGCGTATGATGACGCATCTTCCGTAGCCTCCCTTTCTTCCCGCGAAAGAAATCGTTCCGGAAGCCGTTGAATATACCGGAGCTGCCAGCTCCACAGCCATATCGATGCCGGAGTGGAAGCTGCGTTTGCCGGTTATGGGATGAATCCTGGTTCCGTATCCGCTGCTTATCCTGAATCTCTCTTTCAGGGGGCAGGCAAGCGGGACGCTTTCAAAAACTCCGTACCGCACGAGTATGTCCCTGCAGGACTCAAGGCTTTGCAGGCGGATACATTTTTCAAGCGCAGCATCAAGCAACTCCCTTCCGTCCGAGGCTGCGATGGAAACCGGGACAAGCAGCAGGGCAAGCAGCAGTCTCATCGGGCTATCCTCCTCAGTATCCTGTCTGCCTCGTCTTCCGTTTCCTGCTCCTGGCGGCTTCTGAATACTTCTTCAGCTCCGAGCAGGGACTTGTTCTTCAGCTTGTAGAGGAAATGCCTTCCCCCGTTCTTTTCCTGGATCTCGATGATGAGTCTTTTCTTGTCAGGAATGGTAAACTTGTTCATGGCTACCGTGAATGTCCGGCTCTCATGTGCCGGAACTTCTTCAGGATAGTCGAAAGTGAACAGCACGTTCTGCTCAAGCTGCTGCACCGCCGTCTTCTTGCGTATCTTGGCATCCTGGATATAAAAGCGCATGAAATCCGTCGTATATCCGATCTGTGACCGGTTTGTCAGCGTCATGCGCAGCAACAGGATATCCTTGTCAATAAATATGTTGCCGATCTCGAACTCAATTCCGGCATTCCCGTCCTTCAGCCCCAGGTTCAGGGGCAGACGTTTTGCAATGGCTTCCCTGATCCGTTCTTTCTGCCCGCTGGAGCGTTCCTTCTCGTCCAGGATGGCTACTTGCCGGGTATCCTCCTTGTCAATGACGAAGCTGAAACGTTCCGGGGCAGGGGCATAATGAAGGTCGAACGTGTAAAACCTGCCTCCCTCAATCACGGCTGAAATGTTCGTATCCTCCGTAAACGCTTCAGTCGCCCTTACAGAGAGGATATTGTCCACTCCTTCGGCTTTCTCCACCTCCACGCTCGTATTGCCATAATCGACATAGATGACGGCAGCCGGGAAGATAAGGAACATCTGCTTGTCCTTGCCGACCGGCAGCACGTGGGGAGCGGGCGAATCCTTACCTATCCGCACATAGCTTTCCGCCGGGTTCGGGCTATATTTGACAGAATAGGAATAGAACTTCGTGTCGGCTGTCACGACCGAAAGGTTCGTCTCACCGGGAAAATCCTTTTCGGCAGCCTTCAGCCGGATGATGTCCGGACAGTTACCCACCTTCTCACCGATGACATCTTCACCACCGATACTGAAATACTTCACCTCAGTAGGGAATATCAGGTGCAGGGTCTTCTCGTATCCTATCTGCAGGGGAACAGCCGGCAGTTCCTCTATTTTCTGCGCTTTCCCTGAAAGGAAAACGAGCAGGAACAGTCCTGTTATGTAAATTCTGTTCGGTCTCATGGTTTTCTTTCAATTTTATATCTTTGTATGCTAATTTTAAAGTTGTTTGTTTATGAATACAAATCTCAATCAGTTACTCAAGGATCTTGAAATAGGTCCCGCTTATGTCAAGATCCTTATTTGCCTCTTGGGGTGTACTTTTATGCTGTACCCGACCTTTTTTCACTTCACCTGTTTTTTCCGGGAACTTTCTGTATACGAACAGGTACTTTTCACATCGGGCAGTTCCGCTTTGTATACGGGGACCGGAATTCTTCTTTCAGCGGTAAGTCCGATGAGGTATCCAAGGATACTCTATACCCCTTTGGCGATGCTTTCCTCTTCAGTAATGATAAGTCTTTTCATTTGTTTATTTTTTCTGAATGAGGAGTGCAACCGTTTCAAGCTATTCTCAACCGTTCTGTCAGTAATGTATCTGCTGCAGTTCATTGCGGGTGGCATTTCCATATGCAAGGAAAAGAAAGGGGAGAAAGACAATGCACATTACTGACTTCCTTATAAAATCCGTGTATTCATATACTGTTTGCAAGAAAGCGGAGAAGTCCATAAGCACACAGTCAGCCACAAAAAAGCAATGAAGGTATCCTGTTGATTCATATCATGCAGGATCTCAGTATTGCACAGCAAAGTGCTCCTAGCGCACAAAACAGCAATAGCAGCCAGTACCAGTTCTCACGTATGAATGCCCCGAGGTGACCTTCCCCCTTCCGTGCCTTCACTTCCCGCCCGCCTTCCGGTTCTGAAGCCAGACGGAGAAGGATTGCCTCAAATGTCAGTACGGCAGCCATTGTGAAGAAAATGCCGACATGGCTCAACAGGTTTTCCATTTTGCTTTAGTTTTTATGTTCATTTTCATTCTTGTCCTAATTCTCATTCTTTCTTTTTTAATTTATCCGGTCCTTTTCTGATGCCTTCTTCTTTTTTCCTTGAATATTCACGGAAACTCTTCCAAAAATCCAAAATGTGGAAAACAATATTAAGGCTGAGAAGAAAGCAGAAAAGCAGTATGGGCACAGAGCCTTGCCACAGTAAAAGTAAGGGGATGGCTATCAGACAAAGGGCAACCAATAATTGGACTCCGTATTTACATATAAATTCTTTCATGTTCATATAAAGATGTTCATATCACGTCAATATAATTGTAAGTTCATTTCTCTATTTCCTTCAGCAGAATCCGGTAGTTGGTCTTGATGGTAACCTTCACCTTGCGGATATTCTTGCTTGCAGCCGACTTGGTCGCGCTGATGACGCTGTTGGCAGCTCCGGCTACAAGCTGGCTGCCCATGTCAAAGCCTCCCGATATGTTGGCGTTTGCGCCGTTTACGGCTGCCGCCGAGGCATCCTTTGTCACGTCCGCCTTGGCGTTGCCCGGCACATAGATTCCTTCCAGCGCATCTTCCGAATAGACTTCCTTGCTGAACGGGAGTAAGTTTCCTCCGATATTGATGGAAGTAATCTTCACCAGCACTCTCTCCCCGTCAATTTTAGTTACCTCTCCGAATACGGGAGTACCTTTGCGGATACGCTGCCCGTCATCCGTGAGGCAGTTCTCAGCCAGCTGCATCTTCAGGGTGGAACCGGTCATTACGGTCTGTGTGGAATGAACAAACGCCCGGATGACATTCTTCTCTTCCTGACGGACAAGCCGTACGCTGTTGAATCCCCTGCGGGGTCTCTCAGCCGGGATGCTGTCCAAGACACGGGCTGTGTCCCTTGTCGCCATTTGTTCCGTCCTTATCTCTTCTTTCCGTGCAACTTTTCCCGTGGAAGGAACCGGGGACTGAATATCCGTACCGGTTTCAAGCTCACTCTCGTTCATCCGGATGATTTCCTGAAGGCGGCGAAGATCTGAAATGTCAGCTGAATCCGCTTCTGACGTTCCCGGATTTCCCTCTGTGGGCGAAGGAACTGCCGGCATCTCCTTCCTGACACTTTTGAGCATATCGTCCAACGTATAGTTGTCCTTTATCGCGGACCGCAGTACAACTCCTGTATCGGGTTCTGGAGCCGGGAGGGTGGCAATTATCATCCATACAAGCAATGCCACCAGAATCCCGATGGATGCCAGTGTTGCGATTCTTCCTTTTTCTCCCCTTGTCATAAGTTCTCATATTGCTGGTTATACGTGCGGAAGAAAAAACCGGATACGTTCTCCGGATAACGGGGGGTCGTGCGTATGGCCGTTCCCTCACTGATTATCCGTACCCTTTTTATCTCACTTCCGTTTACTATGCTCAGTATTGAGGTGAACCGGACATGGTATTCCTCACCGCTGACGCTCATGTCTGTCAGGCTCTCGAATTCGGTCTTGTATATGACTCCCAGTTCAAGGGCGTCACCATAGGCCCGGTCAGCCTGATACTTGGCGAATACCGCATTGGCTTCCCCCTTGTCAACAAGGAACAGGGCGCGTGCCCGGTTCTCCTGCAATGACAGCCTGTCGAAACTGTTCAGGTAGTAGGCGGTAAAGGCACAATGGGACTTGAGCAGGCTTTCATACAGCAAATCCTGCCGGACTGCCCGGAACCGGACAAACTCACCTCCTTCATTGACGACCAGTATCTTGTTCATTGCATTGTTGACAACCTGGTAGCTGAAAAAAAGTACCATTGCGATGGTGGCGGAACAGAATACGAATACAAGTTTCGTGCGTAAAGTGAAATTCTTTCTCGCGTCCGCATACTTGTTGAAATCTCTTAATATGTCTTTTATGTGCATCATAACCATTTATTGACCATTGCCTTTACCGTACCCAGTAATGCAAGTTTGAGGATAAAAGAAAAAATGACAAGGACGAAAGCCGGCCACACTGAATTCGTTATCAGGTTTGCGGTATATTCATCGGCAAACACACTTGCCATGATGAATCCGGGATACAGCATGAAACAGCCGAACATTCCTTTCATCCAGGTAAAAAATGAACTGCGGGTATTGTCATTGAGAAGGCAGACGACCGCAATCGGGCCGACCAGCTCCATCATCAGCACCATCAGGTAGCGGGCGGCAACAAAAATGTGCATGACATAATTGTATGCGCAGGCGAAAAATGAACCGACGGCTGCCATTATAATGCCGGACAGGGCTTTGGGGATTCCGACCACCACAGCATCCGCCAGGTCCATGTTCTGGCACTCTTCCACCATGCGCTCTGCCAGATGCAGGATGTGTTCATCGTGATTATAGGCTCCGCCCGGGGCAAGGTTACTCACGAGCTGGTCTGCCGTATATGCAAGCAGCTGCTCAAACAATGTCACGAAAACCGGGAGCATGACAATTATCACCATTACGAACATATACTCTTTTCCCATTTCAAAGAAATGCCTGGCATGGAATCCCTTGCCTTCGGAAACCATATCCTTGACAATGCCCAGCAGCTTGAACACCAGCGTCGTGATTATGACTCCGGCTATTATCGCGAAAAGTGCATCATACACGATGCTGGACTTTACATAGACATATGCCTCAAAAATGTCCTGAAAGGCATAGTCGATATTATACTGGGGTTCCTGGCTCATCGTTTCAGCATTTTTTTAATGCTGTCATAACCGCCCAGCAGCGATGACAGCTTGTAGATTTTCTGTTCATCCTCCCTCATGTCCTTTTCGATGTCACTCAGGGCCTTCAGACGTTCCGCATCATTCATTTTCACGGTGGATGAAAGGATCATCCTTGAAAGTGAAATCATCCGTGAGTTGTTTGCCATAATCTGTGCGATGGACGACATCAGGGTTTGTGCGGTTGATGTGCTGAGCTCGTGCTTTCCGACGATATCCAGGCATTTGTCTGACAACTGGATCTGACGTTCCATAATATTTTTGACAGTAATGGAGTTGCTTATTGTCGTGTTCACCTTTCTCATCAGGTCAAGGGATTCATCCAGCCTGCTCTTCTGTTCGTTCAACAGGGAAACCTGCTTCTGCAGTTCCGAAAAGTTCTTCACATTCTGTGCCAGATTGGGCGCATCGGCCACAGCCCACTGCGCATTTGCATTCATGGCCAATGCAAACAATACCGGCAATAAAAATAATTTCTTCATGGCTTCTTATTTATGTTCGTTAATATATTCCATAATGGCATCCTGCATGGACATTCTCCTTGCCTTGTCCTCAAGTTCAGACCATATCTCGCCTTCCGTCTGAAAAGCAAGGTATTTTTCCCGTGAGAACTCCAGACGTGTCACCGTGGCATAATTCTCACCCATACGCATGAAACACTCAGAGTAAGGGCGCGGGCCGGAGAAATTGTTCCGCATCGATTTCATCAGGGCTATCTGGTAGTCACGGGTCAGCTTGAACCTGTCTATGATGCTCTGGTAGATGACCTCCTTCGTCGGAAGGACAAAGAGCATGTCCGTATTGCTGATTATGTTTTTCGTGTTCTCGTCATCCGGAAGCTGCTCGGGGGTCTGTACGATGGTATATACCGCCCCGTTTTCCTTCCTGATTTTCTGGTAGCAGAAAGCGACGGAGCTGTGCACTCCCGTTCCGGTGGCCGTGTCGACCATCTGTGCGGTTTCCGCATATTCGTCAAATATCAGTACGCCTCTTTTACTTCTGTCAGAAAGGAGCTTCTTTTGTATGATTGTAAAGATCATGCTCATGACAAGGTTGCTCAGGAACCTGTCCTGCTTGATCTGGGTCAGCTCGAATACGATGAACTTCTTTCCGGAAAAATCAATCTTTGTATCCTTGCATACATTCTCGTAACGCTGGCCGGGCAGGAACTCCCCGCAGTTCAGCCTGAACGATTCCAGGTCAAAGTATTTGCCGGCCACATTTTTGCGTTCCAGAATAGTCTTATAGTTGTCATCCACATAATGATAGAAATCCTCAAAGCTATGTTCTTTGGGAACGTGTTCATAGTAGTCCTGGATGAACCGTGTCAGTGCCACTTCCTTCTCTGACTCATCCTTTGTGAACATATGCTTCCAGTATCTCTGTATGATTCCGGAAAGCATTTCCAGATCGTTGTTGTCCAGTTCTTTCCCCTGCAGGTCGAACGGGTTGATGCCAAGGGGGGTCTTTCCGTCATAATCCACATGCAGGGACACATCAGGATAAAGCCTGCAAAGCTGGCTGAACGATTTTCCGAACTCGACGACAATGCAGGTATAGTCCTGCTCGATGAGCTGCTGGGTAAAATTCAGTGTAAAGGCTGACTTGCCTCCGCCCGTTCCGGCGATAATCATACCGTTGCGGGCATTCACACGCTTTTTGCCTGCATCCCAGATATCCTTGCGCAGGGGAATCTGATACATCCTGTCATGCACATAGATGCCTTCGTCATCATTTCTGTATCCGCTGCACTGCAGGAAAAGGCAGATTGCAATGGGAAGCGTGGTGAGTATCAGGTATTCCACCGGCATGCAGCTTATCTGTCCGGGAACACAGGAGAAGTGCACCCGCCCCAGATTCTCGTATCCGGGAATATAATATCTGAACTGGTTGATGTTCAATGTTTCCTTTACTGATTTTTCGGCCTTTTCCAGGACGGTCTGCGACTCATCGAAAATGCAGATTGAAAAGAAGGTACGTACCAGTGTCTCGTTTTCCTCGAGAATCTCTTCCTGGAGCTTGTCGAGCTTGTCAAACTGCACCTTTATGCTTTTGCTCATCGAACTGTTCGAGCCGTATATGTCGATATTGCGGGCTATCTTCGCACGCAGCTTGTCATTTCCCTCAAAGTAGATGACCTGGTTGATGATATGGTTGTAGGGCAGGTACATTCCCAGTCCTTCCAATAGCGGATGATACAGGTCTGAATTCGACATAGGCAATGAACCGTCTTTCACATAGCTGGATATGCTGTTCTCCGGGAACATTGTCTCATCACATACGCAGTAATATCTGGCATTCATTTTCCCTGCATGCAGCTCATTGTCGATATGTATGTCAGTAACGGAACCGGTATCGGCAAACAGATTTGAATATCCGGATATCAGATTCCTCATATCAGTTCCATTCATGGGTGTGAGCCGTGTATCACGCAGGCTTTTTAATATGCCGGTACAGTTGCTCACCGCCTCCAGGAAGTCCGACAGCTTTTCATAATCCTCTTTGTGCAGATTTTCCTTATAGGCTAAAGGGGAAATCTGATAGGCCGTTTCCAACGATTTCAATCCGCACAGGACGAAGTGCAGCACGCAGGTGTGCTGTATATAAGGGCGACCCTCAAAATGCCGGGCATCAGCCATGTCCAGAAATGATCTGTGGGAAGGGGACGGACTATAGGCCTTCTTCAGATAAATGTCCTGCTTGTGGATGTAGCATCCGTCAGGAAGGAACCTGAATGCTTCCTTGAACATTCTGTCACGCGAGTCTATGTCTTCCCGCGAAAGGGAATAGCATTCAGGTTCTTCCATAAGGAAGGACATACATATGTTGCCTCCTTTGGTGAGAATCACCCCATAATCCTCATTGATTATATCAAGTATGCTATATGCTTCGTCTGTCTTCATTTTTTCTGATTGTACGGCTTAACTCAAAGTTGCTGATTGTATGTTCATGTTTTGTTTCATCGAATTTTTTGCTTCGGGCATTCTTTCTGAACCTGCGGATAAGAGAAGGAATGATAACGATACCGGCTACGGCAGTCATTATGCTGAGATTCCAGTTCCCGGAAATAATTCCTGAACGCAGGCCCAGTGTAAATAGGATAGCGGCAGAGGAAAAGGCTCCTACCAGTATCCAGTAATCCGATGAAAGGAAGCCCCTGATTTTGCAGGGACTTTCCAGTCCTTTCCTGACTGTATATTTCATTCCGTTTTATATTTTACACCTGTAATGATATTCCTGAAATGGCTGACTTGACGGCAGTCACGACTATCGCTGCCAGCAATGCATATCCCACATACCAGGCAAGGGCGAACAGTCCTTCTTTTCTCGTCCCCCTGTTCTCCTTGTCTATGATGTTGTCCCATTGCTGCACAAGTCCGAGAATAATGCCGGCCAGCATGAATGCGACAAAAATAGGCAGGGTATAGCCATCCAGAATCTGGTTCATGGCTCCGCGGGCATCCTGTGCGAAACCTTGTATGGCAGAAAATGCCAGAATGATAGTCAGTGCTCTTTTTTTCGTATTGTTCATTATTCGTTTGGTTTTATCGTTCCTGTATAGTCTTCTCCCTTTTCCCAGGGCCTTACACTTACCCCTGAAAGGACAAGTTCCCCTTCCTTGCTGAGGTTCAGGGAATATCCGTAGATTTTTCCTGACTCAAGAGTTGCTGCCGGCAGATACCAGTCATAGCTGTCTCCGCCTGCCTGCAGCCGTACCCTGTTTCCTCCGACCTCTCCGGGAAATACCAGCAGCGTATGTGTGGAGGATACGGCAGTGCCGTTTGCTTTTGCGGACAGTTTCCCGGATACCAGGTCATAGGTCGCTGATACGGGAAGGTCCTCTATACTCAGGCTGCACCCGTCATTGCCGTCAATGGTGAAGTCAAGCCGGGAGAGCAGGTGTCCCATCTCGATACTGGCCAGACAGTTCTGCCAGTCAAGAACTGTTTTATCCGATACCAGATAATCAGTCTGGGGAATAATGGACAGGGAAAGTTCCTTCCCTGGGATGCTCATGAAAGGGGAAAAGGCATACAGATTGCACTTACGTTCTGTCAGTGTCACCTCCGGGTATTTCCATGTACCGTCATAAGTGACGTGAACCGGGTTTTCGACTTCCGGGTATCCGGAGCCGGCATCATCAAGCAGGAGCATTCCGAAATCCTCCACAAGGCTGGAATCCTCACCGTTCTCACCACTGCGGCTGAAACAGGCATCTATACCCAGAAAGGTCTTGCCGGTCTCTTCCGCCTTCCCTCCCGCGTCCTCGCCGGAACAGCCCATAAGGGCTGCCGGAAGGAGCAGGAGTAGCAGGTTATGTACTCTTGTTTTCATTGTCTTTTTTATTTTTAGGGGTCTATATCTACGGATGTTTTCCCCGGTTGAACAATCTTAAGTGTCAGCGTTTTTCCTGACTCTTCCTGTTTTAAGGTCACATTTCCGGTCCTCCTTTCTTTTACCGGATTCTCATCATAGCTTACTGATGTGCCGTTCACATAAATCCAGCTGTCTCCCGAAGCACTCCAGGAAAGATTGCTTGTGGAATTTCCCGTTTTCTTGTAGCTTGTTATGCTTAAGGTGAAAGAACCCGCTGATGAGTCATCCGCATATTCGGAACGGCTGGTGCTGCCGTCAGAATAGCTGAAATAATAGGTGACCGGGGAGCCTTCCTGGGTGATGGTGGCCGTAGCGGATACTCCGCCGTGGCTGGCCGTGAAAGTACAGCTGCGTGAACTTCCGCCCGGGTTTTCCGATACCGTTACGGTATTTCCTGAAAGGCTGAATCCTTCCTTTCCTCCGGTAATGTCCGGAACTCCGGTTTCCGTGCTTTCCTTCACTCCGTTAATCAGGATGTCCCGCGAGGCCCCGGCAGTAAGTCTGGAGGAACCTCCTTCCCATCCGACTGTTTCCGGGCTGGCCGTCAGCGACACCCTCCATGTTCCATAGCTCCGGTATCTTGGCTCGAACGAGCGGTCTGCCAATACTTCAAAACTGTATTGCTGAAGATCCGACACGATTTTCCCGTTCTCATACCATCCGGCAAACTCATAGCCGGGTTTCAGGGTCGCGGTTACGGTACAGTTGCTTCCCAGGCTGTAAAGTCCCGCACCGGTAGTGCTTCCCCCCGGAGCATAGTCTGTAATCGACACCTGTTTCTTATAGTCTATCCGGTAATTGTGTATCTTGCCGGCCTCTGTGGTCATGTCTGAAATTCCGCGCAGCTTCATCTCAGTTCCGCTTCCCTGAAGGACTACATAATTGGACGAGGTGGCAAGGCCTTGTGCCGGAATGGTTATCCGGAATATGGTCGTACCGCTCTCATCGGGCTTGTAGGGATACATTGACAGGCCTGTCCGGCTGTCATCCGTCGTGACATCTCCGGAAAGGAGATTGAACCGGCTGGCATATTTCACATTCTCGATTCTTGCCCCGGTGACCCCGTCATTCCGGTCGACTCTCACTTCCACAGTGGAAAGCCTGTGCTTGAAGTCCAGCGGGATTGTATAGTCATTTACCACATCCGTATAGGTGGCCGTCAGAAAGTCGGCTTTCATCCATCCGGCTTTCTCCTGCTGGTCTCCTGCGGAATGAGATATGGAGGTGATGTCCGTCTGCCCTTCCCTGAAAGGATAATATACATAAAAGTCAAAGTCCGTTCCTACCGTTACGATGATGTTGTCCTCTTCCGTTGCGGGCTTGAACGTCCGGCCGTCATAGGTGTATTTATTGTTGGTGGCCCAGTAGACTCCGCTTTTTGGCTCGATGGCAAATACGCCTATGGCATCGCCTTTCTCAAAAGTCCCTTCCTGGGTGCTTCGTGCCCCGGAGGGGGTAAAAGTGACGCACCCGCTTCCGGAAGGGGAATGCTCCAGCTCTTTCCGGCAGGAGGATACGGACAGCATCACAAGCAGGCTGCAGACTAACGTCGTTATTGATTTTACCATATTTCTTGTTTGAGTTATGGGGAACCGGAGTTCCCCGTCCTGTTCAGTAATTTATTTGACCGGCACGAGAGTGACATCGTCCTCGCTTGACGTCCATTCCTCGATGGTAACGGATTGCCCGTCATCACCTCCGATCTCCGCATCATTGGAACGCATCGTTATCGAATAGATGTATCTCTTTCCGGCTTCCCAGTTGATTTGGGGTATGGAATAGGTATAGGTTGCCCCGTCAATGACGACCTCCATGCTGACTTCTCCGGACGCCAGGGTCATCGGATATACCGCCGCCGCAAAATCCACAGCCGGACTGCCTTGTGCCGGAATGGTCGTGTTCGGACTCCAAGAAAGCTCCGTGGATGTCGGGGAGAAAGTAATCTTTCCGTTGTCGTTCAGGTTCATCGTTCCGGAAGTCCCGAACTTGGCGGCCTTGGACTTAAGCTTTGCCGATGTCAGGTTTCCGTCGTTATGGTATTCCGGAGAAACCTTCAGGCGGATGACGAACTGGGACAGAGCGTGCTTCATGGGAATGATGGCATCAGTTTCGATGACCGAGACTTGGTTGGCACTTTTACCCCACATATAGTCAATATGCGTGCTGACATTGATGGGAACGGGAACTTTCGTACCATCCACGACAGCCTGGTTATACGGGTAGTATGCCCAGATTGTCGCCTTGTCGGAAAGGAGGTAGGCGGGATTCTCCTGGCTCCATCCGTCTGCCGTCTTGGTTGACTTGTTGTTCTGTGCGTCATAGCGGGGATACGCATCTCCCCATCCTGTGGCCTTGTACATGAACAGTCCCATCGCATCTCCTGTATTCCAGGCTGTCTTGGGGACGAACCCGGCACGGCTTCCTCCACCGACACTCGGTACAATATTCAGCATGGAAGCCGAATGGCCGTCTATTGCCTGTTCATTTACCACATTCTCATTGCTGCATGAGGCCAGCATACCTGCAGCGATTACCGCTGCTGAAATCATAACTTTTGTTTTCATTTTTCCAATTAGTTTGTTTGACTTTGTTATAATATTGTTTTAAGGAAATTCTATTTCAGGAGTATCCTCCCAGTCCGGGATGATGACCGGCTCGCCGATTTCAAGTTCTTTGCCGATGTGCAGGTCCAGCTCCAGCGAAATTTCGTCACCGTCAAATCCCCGCAGATATGGGGTCAGGTCGATGGACTGGCTTTCATTGAATGCGGAATCCTCCTCATTCATCCGGGTTTCTACGACAAGCACGTTCTCTTCCGGGCTGAATCCGAACACATAAAGGCTTGCCGTCCATACGCCCTCCGCCTTTTTTGCGAAGGGAGCGGTCAGGCTTGCAGTCCCGCTCCTTTCACGCGAGGCCAGATACCTTGCCGTGGAGATTCCCGAGAGAGTACCGTTCAGGCCGTTCAAGGGAGCGGTGTTTCCCGACACGTTGATCTTTACATTCAGTTTCTGAACAAAGGGGACCGGCTGTATCCTTACCCGTTTGGGATTCTGGTATTCGAGCCTTTCACTGAAGGCAGAGGAGCAGCAGAACTTCTGTGCCTCTGAAATGTACACTTTTCCGTCTATTGTGTCAGTCCGGACGGACAGGCGTACCTCGTGGTAGTCATTCCTGTCCAGTACCTCGTAGTTTCCCGTATAGAACAGGAACCTGTATGCCCCCTGGGGCAGGCTCCACCGGAGTGTGTCCTGTGTGAACGTTGTCCCTTCTGAGGGCGGCACATCCGTCCCGAACGGGATGATGTGTCTTTCCTGGGGGACAGGAGGTGTCTCCTTTATTCCGCTGAAATCACACCAGGCTACCAGCTCACCGCTGCGGATACAGAAGTCCTCGTTGAAATTGCAGCTGCAGAGCATGACTGCAGGGAGTGATGCGAGCATCAGTGCTTTAATATTCATCTTTATATAAATTATAAGTTTCAATAAGCGTGTTAATTTCGGGGTCCAGCCGTCCGCGCCAGATCTTTGTCCCGTCCTGGTCACATGACCTTACATATGACTTGACGGCATCCTCCTTACGTCCCAGGCGGCTGTACAGGATGGCAAGCAGGTAGTTCCTGTCTGATGTGTCCTGCTGTTTCTGCATGATTTCAAGCGCACGGGCATCATAGCCGAGCGACATGAGGCAGACTGCGGTGTTGTAGTCTTCCGGGTAGGACTCATCCAGCAGGGCAAGGGCCTGCCTGTATTTCCTGTCCTCTATCATCTGTACGGCATCCATATAGGTACTGTCGATGACCGGCATCACAACCGTATCCTGAATCATGTCCCGCCGGTGGAGATGGAACCTGAATTCCACCCCGCGCAGGAGGGGATAATGCCTTTCCCGGATTCTTCTGTAGTCTTCCGGGTACTTTCTCAGGGCATATTCCCGGATGTCCGGATTTTCCGTGCCATCCATGATCCGGAGCAGCTCAGACCTGTGCTTCAGGGTATCGTCGCCAGCAACAAGCCCACGCAGCCTGTCCCAGTCCTCCTCCCGCCATGCAGGGCGGAAAATCGAGTCAATGCCTTCCGCATCCTCCGTGCGCCTTGCGAGGTACTTCTTCAGTTCCGTCGCACGTCCCCTGGAAAGGAACAGGTTCATTCCGGCACTGCCCTCAGGGGACGAGGTCGCTGTCATCAACACGCTGTCTATGAGAAACTCACCCGTATAGTTGATGCTTCGTACCGTTTCAAAGACCTTGTCGATCTCCTGTCTGTTGTTTCCGATTTCTTCCCGGAATTCGGTGCTGCCCGTCTTGTAGGCCACGTATGCGCGCAGGCTTACCTCATCCTTGCGGGTGACGATTTTCTTCTTGTATCTCGGAGAGCGGTCAAGGAACTGGACCATGCTCGAGATGAAATAGGTGATCGTGTCCGATGGCGGAAGCGGCGTGCGCGTCTCGTCCTTGGCAAGAATCAGTCCGTCAAGCGTCAGGTCTATCTTTTTCGTATTCTCCGTAGCCGGAAGTTCCTGTTTGTAGTAGTACACGAACTTGTCCCCTTCCCGGATGACCGTGTCCAGACGGGCCGCCTCATAGGGAAAGCGCACATATTTGTCATACATGGCATCGGCCTGCTCTTTTCTTTTCCGGTTTTCTGCTATCTTCCCGAAATCGGTAAAACGCTTTGTGATGGCGGCAGAATCCTCCGGGGAAATGCTCCGGGTGCGGATCTTATGGTTCCCCTCTGCGAACATCTTCCATTTGGAAGGAATGTATTTCCCTTCAAGTTCCCTTGTCATCCAGTAGGCGGGCAGGTGTTCCAGGATTGAGTTGTATCCCGCAATGGCCCTGCGGTTCTGCTCGACGCGCCAGTTGAACAGGGCGAACCGGGCATTTGCCTTGTCCGACCAGTCAATCCACCGTTCCTTCTGCAGTACCTCGTGCTTCCAGGCCTGGAAATATTCCTCCTCCAGCTCGGCCAGTGCCTTTTTGTATCCCTTCTCATCGAACATTTTCTTAAGGTACAGGCTGTCAGGTATGATTGAGTTCATGAATGCCTGATAACGCATGTAGCCTTTTTTCTGCATCTTGGCAAAGTCTGCCCCAGAAAGGAATATCCTGTCAAGGTACAACGTGTCGGCAGGCTTGTAGGCCACCGGAGTCAGCTGGAGCTGCCACTTGTTGCTGATCAGCTCTCCCGGAACCGTCACGACAAAGTCCAGGTTTATCTTCCCGTTTCTTTCCGCCACCTGCTTGCTTCTGGCCATTACGGTGATTTCGGACAGCTCTACGGAAGTGATGTCCTCACCGGTCACACTGTCCTTCTCGGCACGTGTGACGATATGCTGCTCACCCTTGTCGTCCGTCCATGTTATCTGTTCCGGCACTTTGTAGGCCGTATCCGTCACCGGCTCCTTCATTCTCGGCTGCGAGATGCGCACTCGTGCCAGGCGATGTTCCGTAGCACAGGAAAGGAGCAGGCCCGAAAGCAGCGCAAACGGTATGATACGTCTTGTAGTTCTCATTTTTCCTGCATTTAAAAGAGATACACGACATTGAAGGCAGCCCGGGTCGGAAAGAAATGCCAGCCGTAGTCCCGTCCTACAAGGTCTCCGCAGCGTTTGCACAGATACTTGTCATATGCCAGCCAGACTGCGCCTGCCCCGACTTCCCATTCAAGGTTCCATCGTCTGCCGACCTGGTAGGCCTTTCCGACGCTTACTCCCACGCCGTAACCCTCGCCCTCATAGCGGTATTTGTTTCCGAACAGGTTTCCCACGCTGTAGGTTCCAGCAGTGCCGTACATCCCTATGAATCCGCCCATGTAGCTTTCCAGCAGCCAGTAACGTGCGCCGGGAGCCGCATAGAAGTTGCGGAACTGCCTGTTGTGTCCGAACTTGAACGGATTGTACTGCAAGGGCAGATGGAGCGACCATTTGCGGCTCAAGGTCATGGAACCCTCGATGTTCAGGTTTGTTGTGGCCAGGCCGATCACGTTGGTACGCAATGAGTAGGACTGTGCCGATACCGCCAGGCAGAATGCCAGCATTCCCGCACATAGAAACAGCTTTTTCCCCATCCTCATGCCTCCTTTCCTTTGATGACGGTCACTTCCCATGCCGTCAGGGTGTTGAACCAGCGTTCCTCCCACTGCCTTGCCGCACAGTCAAACTTGACATGGACAGTCATGCCGGCTTCTACGGCATAGCAGTCAATGTTCTGGTTCATCAGCTGCAGGCAAAGGCTCTGCGGCTTGTTTTCTTCCGTTTCCACGACAAACTCCAGGCTCTTCCATTCGTTGCCGGAGCTCTTGCTGACTCCCGACTTGACGGGCTGTACAGCGATGATTTTTCCTTGTATCTCCATATTTTCAATCATTTAATTGGTTTTAAATTGGTACTTACAGACTCAGCTCACAATCTGACTCGATCAGGAAAAAAGTTTCCTTCGTGTCCTTGTAAATCCGCTTTCTGGCTTTGAGGGCTTTTAATGTCCGGTATGGAATCCTGGCTTTTGTATCTTCTACCGAATCCGTCTCCTCATTGCGGACATGAATCTTTATGTTCTTTTCAGTAATGCTTCGTGGCATAATCCATTTCTATATTTAATGTTTTACTTATATCATTCGTGCAGGATCAGCAATCAGGAGATGCCCGTTCCTCAATTTCGTACCATTCCACGTCAGACTGGCCAAGCCCGAAGAACTCTGCCACCTTTTCAGGAGTGATAAAACCGATGTATTCCGTTATCAGCAGTCCGGATTTTCCTGTTTCCTTGATGACGACAACATAGTGCCGTTTCTTATCCATATGCTTCCTTTCTGAAAAAACGCACACATTTTTTCATATAGTAATTTAGGATCTTGGACAGCTTCAGTCCGGCTGTCTCCTCCCTGGGAACTACCTCCACCAGTACGGCCATCGGAGCATCTTGCCAGGTCAGTCCCGGGAGCATGCTCTGGAACACTCCTTTGGGAATATGGATGGCTTCCTCGCCCTTCCATATCCCGGTGTCCCTTTCAGGCTTGTAGATGAACAGATGTCCCGTGCCGTCATAATCCACGGCATACCAGTATGTATTCTTCATACTTTTACATTTTCAATGTTCGGATTCCCGGGAAAGGAAACGCTTCCCTTGCCGAGCAGCCCTTTTACCGGAGTGACAGAAAGAATGCATACCGGGCTGTCCGGCCTGCCCTTTACATGAATATTCCACTGGTTTCCTTCCGGATGAAAGCTCATGGGAAGGGTCCGGGGATACCGGGCATCCAGTTCTTCCATCCGTCTGCGGATATTCTCCTTTACCTCGCCCAGTGTCCTGGAATCCTTTATGAGGCAGTGCTCAAAGCGCAGGATGTATTTTTGAAGCTCGTCCCCCTTACGGTTCACAGCCTTGTAAGTCTGTATATGGTCTATGAAATACATGGTGGTCTGTTTGAATGTCGTTTAAAAATCGTCCTTCTTGTGCTTACAGTTCGGCCCCGCTGTCCGCAAGGGCCTTCATGGCTTCCGGCTGGAGCTCGTGGCTGGCCTGTGCCAGCAGTTTGGCATCGAGCCTGTCCAAATGCCTGTAACAATCATTGATGCAGTCAATGGAAAGGTCCCGGACAACGATGCGCCGCCACAGTTCTTCATCCGGGGAATGTTTCTTCAGGAAATCCTCCACTGCCTCAAACGGGTAGCGGTCGTTAACTCCGCGTATCCATCCGATGAGCTGGTCCACCACGTTGCGCTTGTCAGCCAGATAAACCTGGTGACGCCGGTCAAATTTGCTGTTGTTATGTTTTATGTTCATTGTTCAGTTCTGATTAAATTCTGATTCATTGGTCCTTATTGCCTGCTGTAGTTCCTCACTGTCACCCGGCAAATGGGTTTCGCCTATATGACAATAGTAATGACGGCTGCCAAAGGAACAGGTATTGAATGTCTTGTTTAAGGATTCACCGTTTTTCCATCGTGCATCAGGGTTCGGTACTCTTCCTTCCTGTAACCATTGCCAGGCTGTTTTCATATTCTCACGGTACATTCCAAGCTCTTTCCGTTTTTGTTCACGTTTCTTTGCTGCTTCCCTGCATTCCTTTCGCTTCGCTTTTAGAACCGCCTTTGCCGCATCAGGATCTGCATGTACCTCATTTTCGCTGTAATATACGGCCTTCCTGACATGGGTGCAGTTCGTCCATCTTTCCTTTCCTGCCGCATCAGAGTTTGGCACATGGCCCTCTTTTGCCCACTGTAACAGAGTCTGTTCCATATCCTCACCTTATTAAAGTTATCACTGCCAGTGCGAGGGCGGCCAGCCATCCGAAAATCGTAAATCCGATAAACTTCCATCTGACAAGCTCCATCCGGCGGGCCAGCGTGTTCCAGTGGTTGATGTCTTCAATCTGCCTGCCGAACTTCCGGGTCATCATCCCGGTGGCATGGCGGTCTACAAACTCCTGCAGCCGGCGTCTGTCCTCATAGGAAATGAAGTATCCGGTCTTTCCTTCACGGACATAACTGCTCACCTTGAAAGAAAACCTGTCACTGACATCACATTCGCACTCAATGTCAAGAATGATTCCGCAGATGCCGTTCTCCTCATAGAGCTTGCGGGCCTGACGAAGAATCTCCTTCTCGTTATACCCGGCCTTTTCAGCAAGGCTCTCATATTCCTCCCTGGTCAGTTGTACTATCTCCTTCATTCCGCATCGAGTTCTTCTTACCCCAAAGCTCCGTATCGGTCGGGGCGTGTGTTACTATTCTGAATATCCATATAAGAATTACGGCATAGGCCGCAAGTATCCATATTATCGTCATAGGCTTCCTCCTTTGATTTGTCTGTTCAGGCTGACATTCCTTCCATCGAGGATTCCGGCATGATAGGCCAGGAAATCAATCTTCACGTCGCTCTTTCTTATCCTGGACTCGCCCGCACCGACCGATTCCAGATACCGGCTGATCAACGCATCGTGACAGCGTATCAGAGCCTTTTCATCCGGTTGTCCGGCAGAAAGGTTCCGTATCTTCTCATACTGTTCCCTCAGTCCGGGAGTTACGCCTTCAAGATAGGAGCGTATGTATCTCTTCCTGTATTTTTCTGTCCGGTAGTACCCGCGTCTTGATGATACGCACTCCCTGTGTCTCGTTTCTGCCAAACGGCGGAAGGTGATGCGCAGGTAATCATACAGCATGGTCACGGCAGCGATATTCTCGTCAGTTCCTACAATGGTCACGTCCGTCGTCCCTGTATATCTGAGCATCCGGCAGTAGTTGTATCTGCACAGGGTACGCAACAGGTCCCGCTTCCAGTAGTTCCCGAAAGCGTCCTTGAAACTGAGCCTGTCGGATTCCCTGACCCGGAACTTCTCCTCCGGTTGCCTGTCGTCTATGTCAAGCAGGGAGAGATTATACTCCTTCAGGAGCCGGTTCACCTGCATGGCCGCATTGTTAGCCTCTCCTTCCGAAGTCGTCGATTCTTTCAGCCGTATCAGCTTACGGATACGGTCCAGAACCTTTTCCTGTATATCGTTCTTGTTTTCCATAAAACTTTTCTGTCATTTCCGATCCGGTTTATCTGGCCCGATCGGAATAATTTATATAACCTACCATATGTTGAACCCTTCTGACTGTTCGCAAAACTCTGCCAGATCTTCGACTTTTTGCAAAAACTCTTTGACAGGTGGAACGGCCTGTTTGCCAAGCAGGGATTGTAACATGACTTTCTCTTTCTCCGGCTTCTTTTCCCATTCTTCCCTCTGTGCCCGTTTTACATACGCATATCCCCTGAAAAGTCTTGCCATAACCAGTGCGTCTTCTTTTGACACATCAAAGCCGTCATTGCTTACCGGACTACCATCCGTGCGGGAACCGTCATATATACATTTGTTCGCATTAAATGTATTCCTTCCGTATCTGAATAGATAACCGGCTCCGGTATCTTGCAGTATAAACGACCAAAAGAATATCGTTTCTTCTTTGAAGTCTATTCCTTCTTTTTTAGGTATCAATTTGTATCTCAGATTCATTTCTCCATGTTTGGTTTTAAATCTTTCACGTATGCCCATCGCCTGATCTCATAGATTTTTACCATGTTCTTCCATTTTTCAAGATAGAACTTGTGAACTGTAAATTTTCCTCTAATATCTTCAATCAGTATATATTGGTCTCTTTTCGCTTCTTTGCTTGCATCATGCCACACGCTGTTGATGCGCCAATTAGCGCCAGTGCGAAAAGCTCTTTCAACTTCAACTTCTCCAGCGAAGTCCAATCCTGTTATTTTATTTGTATATTCCTTTGCTGCTTTTTCAATATCTTCTCTTTTCATTGCACTTTCACATTTCATTTCCCGTTGCCGGGCATTTGACACCTTGTAGGAACTCGTTGAAGTCATTGCAGGACGGGTACAGATGTTCTGACTCGTTTACCAGTATGCTTCCTTTCGGAAGGAAACCCCGTATCCTGTCCAGAGCGTCATTTCCCGCCTTGTCATTGTCAAGGAAGGCATGCACTGTCTTGTACCCGGAAAGGAAATCCCTGCTGCGGTCAGTCAGAGCCGTCGAGTTCAGGACACATACATCCAGTTTCCTTAATTCTGTCATCCGGGGGTGATCCTTGGCGTACTGTTCAAAGCTCAGAAAGTCAAAGAAACCTTCGAAAACGGCACATGAACCGTTCCCGGCAGAGATACAGGTAATGTCCTTGGCCTTTGCACATCCCTTGAACATCCCGTTGCGCAGCTCATAGCCGCCGTGGTCATTGGCGAACCCAAGTGCGAATTTCTCGCCCGGATTCTTCTCGAAGCTGTAATGCACCTCGACACAGAACCGGCTGACTATATCAGCGTCAATGCCCCTGGATGCGGCATAGCTCAGAAGATATCTGTTCCTTACGGGCATCACATCCCGAATTTGCATTGACGATACTGATTGTATTGCTCTGGATGCCTGTTTGGGCTGTACACAGGTAGTCCCGGAAGAAAATCCCAGTGCCTCGATATGCTTCATTGCTTGTGCAAATGAACAGTTTTCCATACGCATGACCAGATCGACCGTCCTGCCATGACTGCCCTCGCCAAAGTCGTACCAGCGGTTTTCATCCCTGAACACCTTGAAGCTTGGGGAGGCGTCCCGGCGGAAAGGGGAACTGTACATGTCATACCCTCCGTATCTGTGGGAGGGCTCATAACCGTATCTGGACAGTATGTCTCCTATCGGTATTGAATTGGCTTCCTGTGATGTCATATGTCTGTATCGTTTAAAGTTCTCTGTAAAGCCTGCCGATCCTCGCGGACAGGCAGGATGTTTTTTATAAATTAAAATTTTATTCTCGCTATCCTCACGGACGGTTTTCATAAGAAAAAAGATTCTATAAAACATCCCATAATTCCTGTAATTCAGCATCCTATGCAGGCACGGCCTGTCTCATTCGGCTCAGTATGAACCGGGTCGGGCTTTTTATCTTTTTGTTTCCCCAGGTTTCTTTCAGGGTCGCGTCAAGTACGACGGGGGCGATGGAGCCGAGCTGAAGTATCTCCTGCTGCACCTTTGCGGGGATTCCCAGAAGGTCAAGTGTCCGCTGTCTGTCGCAGCTGGCCTTTTTCTGTCGCCGTTCCTCGTCTTTCCGCCCATATTCGGCGTTGTATTTGGCAATGTAATTATCAATCAAAGGAAGGAGGTAGTTAGCCGTTGTCAGACAGTAGCCGCTTCCCTTGATGTCCTCGATTGCTTTCTCGACCGGCAGTTCCGGATAATAGCCTTTCAGGAAACTTATCCAGCTTATGTAAGCGGAAGGGACTCCCATGTATTTGAGCTCCCTGGAAAGGAAATCCTCCTCATTCTTTCCCGCAGTTTGTGGAGGGGTTGGGGAGGATATTTCTTTTTCTTTTATTTTATGTGGTTTATTTTCGCGAGGAATGTCCGCCTGTTCGCGAATATCCCGGCAGGCAGTTTGCGAATACGTCTCTGCAGGAACTTGTACGCTGCTCTTTTCGGGAAGGACATCAGGACGGGCATTGCATGAAACCGGTGTGTCTTTCCGTTCCGGTTCGGTTTCATAAAGACAGATATCCGGTGAAATGGAAGGCTTGCGGTGAATGGCCTTGCAGATTCCGACATATAGTTCTTGTATGTCAGTACTGGTCAGAATCTGTCTTTTCTGCCATAGCTCCTTATTGAACAGACCCAGTTCGGCACAGAAGCTGATTATTTCGGATATCCGTTCTTCTTCCATACGCGAATAGTCTGATATGTCGAACAGGGCATCACTGTCCATGAGCATATAGCACCCCTCAACGCGATAGATTTCGTTTACGATGAAATGATATACGGCCCATCCCTCCATTCCGTATTTATTTTTTAGTTTCTTTACTTTTGGATCGTAAAAATGATCGGTCTCAAACCTGAAATAGGTGAAACCTTTTTTTGCTGTTTTTGGCATAGTTCTATACTTTTAAAGTGGAAAATCAATCAACTGGCCAACAGCTCAAACTCCTTTGGTATGGCGGCCATGCCAAAGCACCTGATGTAGTCCTGCTGGATATCTGCCGATGTCAGGACACCGTGCTTCCGGTACAGCTCGTCATTGAACAGGCCTACCTGAATGCACCCGTTTACTATTTTCGTAATTTCATTCGGGGTGGCGTTCCAGTAAGCTGCGACATCCTGTGCCGTTTTCTTGTTCCATAACAGGAGGAAGGCTCCTTTGCAGAACGTCTCATTGACAAGATACCGGTAGATGCTGTATCCGGAAAATCCGCACAGACGGGTCAGTTTCCGGACTTTGATCTCGGAAAACTGTAAAGTGCTTACATCATAGGATTTGTGATGGATTTTTGAGCTCTTGGTGTTCATATATAATAAGGTATAATGTTACTTTATGAGTATAGAAATTCAGGCCCTGCCGATAGTGACAGTGCTAAAGTTGTCTGGCCGGGGGAATTTTATACTTCTTCCGGACAGACTGGATAAAGTTGTGTACAGTCTTTTCGCAGACGTGTGGAAAACCAGGGTAGTTTTCTCTCAGATGTTCATGGGCACGGCTGCTTGAGATGTCAGGGAAACTGACAAGAATTGAATGGATAACCCCTTCATAGGAATAGAGTTTGCAGCGATGGGAATTGTCACATTCTAACATCACTTCATCGCAGCTAAGCGATTGCAGGCGTTTGACTGTATAGCGAGAAACACCCAGCATACAGGCAGTCCTGCTGACATTGATTCCCCGTGAGCGAAAATCACAGATTTTGCTCCATAATATGTATTTTCTTGTTAAATTTGCGGTATCCATAATCCTTGATTTGGATTTCGTAAGTGGGTAAACTCATCTTACGAAAATTTGATACCGCTAAGTTACCGCGCACAGAAAGTATTGAGTCTTTCGGTTTAAGTATAAGAATTGCATCAATTTGCTCACTACTTATATTAGGTTGGGCACATCCACTAGCTATTTGAAATATTTGTTCACGGAAATAATCTTGTTTAAGTGAGTTGAAAAGATAACCTAATCGATTAAGAGGAGTATCCCCAAGTTCAAACCGGCCAACTCGTTGATTTACCCAATAGTCTCTTTGAGATATAGCAAATTTACCAATTGTAGCACCAGTCATTGCTATTACTAAATCAAATCTTTTTGCAAGAAATTGTGAATTATCGAAATTCTCAATACATTGACAATCTGTCATATCTAAAGTATAGTCGTCTCGAATATTTCCTATTTTAATAACAGGTACACCTCTTCTTTTACAAAAATCACTTGATTTAAATGCATAACCACCTTTACAAGGAGCATAATTACCAATTGGTATACTATCCCATCCTTCTGGAATTTCCCTCTTCAACTTCTCATTCCAAACCATCTTACCACCACTTGATTTATATGGTCTTCCGTTTTCATCTGGAAAATCAAACTGTACAAACCAGTAATCGTAGAGTTGCTTTGCCATAGCTTCTAAATTCTGATTTATCGGTATATAAAGAGAAAATGAGAGGAAACACCCCCTCATTTTCTTTAAACCTAATATCAGACATTCAACTCCTTCAACGGCAACCCATAATTATATTGTCTGAAAAATCCTCTGTGGATAAGTTTCAAACCAAGGGTCTGATAATACTTGTAATCATCATCCTCGGTGCAGAGGTATTTGTAACCATAGCGCGGGGCGTACTCCTTGAAGAAACGGGCAAGGTCTTTCAGGTTCTCCTGTTGGTTTCGTTTGAAGTTGCTGCGCACAATGATAATGCTCCAGTCGGGGATGCTGCCAACGCCGCAACTGTATTCCCAAAAACGGATGTATAAATCCATTTCGCCTACATGGACGGAAACACAAATGCCGTTGGCGTTGTGCATAACGGAACAGCAATTTCTATAACCGAATCTCTCACACAAATAGAGATTGAAATCGTAAATAAAATCGGAATAGTTCATAATAATTTGAATTTTGATGGTTAATAAAAAATTGATTATAGACTGAAACCTCGCTTGCGTTTCGGTTTCTTTTTCTTCTTTTTAAGCCGGTTGGCCTGTATCGCTTCCTCCGTATCATAATCCGTAGGAGAGGGCGTGAACAATCCCACACTGATGCTGGAATGATTCTCCTGCTGGTATTCATGCCGAGGTTCCTCGCGTATGGTTTCTGTCTGTGCCTGACGCTGGTTCATGGTAGCAGAAAGAGCGTTATATCTCAGCTCCTGGTCGATGTTCAGGAAACTGAACTGGCGGTCAATCTTGGAACCGCTAAAGGTCAGTTGGTCACATGTGAACTTGACACCTTGCATCTCTCCGGTCGTGCGACTTTGCTTCCATTGCGTATCAATTCCGTACTTCCGTAAGGCCAGTCGCAGCTCACTCCAGCTTCGGGCGTTCGGAACTTCTCGTTTCAAGGCATGATAGATAAAATACTTTACCTTGTCATGATGACGTAACCGCATGAAATTGACATGCTCTTTTCCTTCGGCAAAATGCAAGCGGTAACGAGCTGTTAGCATCTTGCAGACCTTTTCATTCCGGTAACGGTCGTTCTTGTCGCTGATGGTGCGGCCGTCATTATCCACCCGGTTGTAAACGATGTGACAATGCGGATGGTCACGGTCGGTATGCCGGGCGATGATGAACTGCGTATTCTCAATTCCCATCAGTTTCATATAGTCGTGGGCAATCTTTAGCATCAGCCCGTCATCACGGATGCGGTCTCCGTCTTCTGCGGAGAAGCTCAATGATATATGGCCGACCGTGTTCTTGACCTTGTCATTCAGTAAAGTCTGCAACTCGAATTGCTCCGCTATTTCTTCGGGTGAACCGTAGACACCAACTGCTTTCAGCAGTCGCGATTTATCTTCTTTCAGCACATAGTTTACGCACCCGGAAAACGATGTGCCCTTAACAATCTTACCTATCATCCTTGAGTTGTTTTATGAGTTGTGAAATCTGTTGAACGGCGGTACTGCACTCATCGGCCACACGATAAAAACCGTAAGCATTGGCTCGTCTGGCAAGCTGATTCAGGTTCGTGCTTTCGCCAATCAGTTTTCGGATAATGTCAAGATTTTCTCTCGTGATTCGTTCACGCACCGTACCGCGTTCGATGAGTGAACGCACAACTTCGCTTTGACTGCGTTTACTGCGTCGGCTGAGTGCTCTGAGCCAGCCGAATTGTTCGTCTGTAAGACGGATTGTAACTGTATTTTTCTTGTCCATAATATTTGCTTTTGAGATTAATAATTGTGACCATCGGGAGCCGTCTCACCTTCTTTTGAGGTGAGCAAGTGGCCGGGAAATGTAATACACCGGCATAAACTTGCTCCAGTGAAAAAGAAGTGAATCAGACATCTGAAAGTTATCATTTAAAAAGTCCTTTCCGGGTACGTTGAACCTTTGCTGAAAGCGGTGCTTTCTCCACATTGACGAGCTGCAAATCGAAAGTTTCGACCAGCGTTTTCAAGGCCGGATTCAACGTGATAAGACGATTGAAAATAGCCTCCTTTGTCTCTTCTCTCAGCAGGAAATCGGCGATGTCATAACCTGCATTACGTTCTTCTTTTGTTGCGTATCTTTCCATAAAATCGAAGAGGGAAACTTCTATTCCTAGGCTCCGAATCATCTCCATTTTACTGTTCCAATAGTCGGTCGCCCCTAGGTCGGGGAATAGTAGAACACGTCGGTTTCTCAATACGCTCATGGCATCCCGATTAAACGCTCCGTTCTTTCCGCCCGAAGCAATCCAGAGGTATTGCGGCAGATAGAAGCTGGATATCAAAGCGCTTTTCTCACTCTCCACAAGGGCAACCGGACGTTGCTGATCGGAGGACAAAAGATGTTCACCAAACAGGCATTGCCGGAGGTGGAAATTCTCTTTCTTCAAAAGGGAATGTACCCACGTGATGTAGTTGTGCGGCTTTTTAATCCGTCTTCCGTTTTCAGGATTGTAGAGCATCACTTTTCCGGTGCGTACCCGTCCGGAAATATCGACCTGCCAAAAGACTGTAGCTCCCGGCCAATGCTTCGAGGTTCCTACATGGTAGCGCAACATCAGCTCTTCGGTAGCCTCCTGTCCGAAATGGAAACTCAGGAATTGAAACAGCTTGTTCGTGTGATAAAGCTTCAGGGATTGCCTCATAATTTCGGGCTCAATGAAGGATGGCGCAGGAGGCGGACTGATGCGAAGCTTGGACACCGGCACAAACTCTTCGTTCAATCGTTCTTTAGCAATCGGGTTTTCGTCGAAGTACATTTTGGGCGTATAGTTATAGCCGCACTTCTGTTCATGGTTGCATCGCCCTACATAATCAGGAAAGTTGATTTGCTTTTCCGTATCGATGTATTTGGCGAAACAACTTTTGCGGTGGCAGTTCGGGCATGTGTGCCGGGTGCTGACACCTTTGTATGGTTCTAATGTAAATCTGTAGTTCATTTTTCTTTCTGTTTGGATGTTACTATGCACATTTTCGCAACTTCACAAACCCCTCGGTTGCGAAAATGTGCATAGTAACAGGTTTATTTACTGTATTCTCCATGATTCTCTTTTCTGAATAATGTTCCGATGTGGCGTTTTAGGAACATCTTGAAAGCATGCTCCTTCATCCCGTAACTTTCAGCAATACCGATACCTTCTGCCGTTGTAAATCTCTGAGGCAGGTTCAGGTAGATGTTGCGGTGCAATTCGCTCAACTGTCCCTGACTGACGGCAGTCTGTACTTTTACGGCTGTAGTCCGAAAATATTCAGTCAGCAGGATGGCGCGGTTCACGCTTTCAAGGTCAATCGTAGTCTTATCGCACTCTCCGCAAGTCCATCGAGCAAGCTGGATAATCAGACAAAACCGGATAATGTAGATTTCCAGTTTGCAGTAAATGCCTACCAAAGCATCATTGGCTTCCATATCACATTGGCGGGCATTTTCATGCTGCCAGTCGTAAAGCCGTTGCTTGGCATCGTCATCGAATGGCAGGCATTGAGGCTGTAACTCATTATTCTCGTCATGCGGACAATCCTGAGCAATCAACTTGTCGATAATCTGTTGCCACTGGATTTCCAGTTCTTCAGGAGTTTCCCGGTCGTTCCATCTGCTTTTCAAGACAGATTCAGGCATCACGAAAAGAATACGGTCGATGAATCCGTTACTCGAACGCTCGCCCTTGACCAGTTCACCCAGAATCTTCTTTTGGATGGTACCGATAACGGAGATATAGGGACGTCTGATAAAAATGGAACTTTGCGTACTCTTGCGGTCGGAAATCGTGGGCTTGGCATTGAACACCGAAAGCCAGAACTGTTCTTCCGAACCGTTATTGTAGCGGTTGAAGTTCTTGAACCAAGCCGACAGCTCGTCAGACCAAAGGCAGAGTCCTCTGGGATTTTGGGCATGTATCAGGCTCAATCCTTCGGGTGTAATATCCGAAACAAGAAAGCGTCTGCGCACGGGAGCCTGCGGAAATTCATCCAAACCAGCTTCCATGCGTTCCTTTTTGCTCATGGACATCGTGCGTTCATACTCAGCATACAACTTCTGATATTCCTGATTCTGACGGTAATCGTGTTCAATGAACGGCTGGAAAGCGAAACTCAGCGGGTGACTCTTATTGGCTCCAGGGCGACCAATCAGTGCCATGTACAGAATGGGGCTTTCCAGCCAGTTGCGCTTTACCTGCACCAAATGGGAGTTGCCAATCCCCACAGCAATGGCCGCAAGGATAGCCGCAGCGACATAATCCACGGGATAGCCCTGACAATCGTGCAAACTGCTGATGATGCGCTGAATCCTGATAGGAAAGATTTCTATCGGGAACTCGCTACCAGACATTTTGGCTCCGATGTGCACAGCCTCGCCGATGATACCTTCTGCTGTTAATTTGGAGGTTTCCATAGCCGCACAGATCAAAAGTTATAGCCTCCCTTTGGTTTGCGTTTCACTCCATGTACTATCTCCGCTGCCTGTTCCTGGAGCGATATTGCCTGCATCTGCTTGCGCCCGGACTCAATCCATTGCAGCAACTCATCTTCATAGAAGTAGAGTTTCTTACCTTTTTTATAGGCTGGAATCAGTCCTTTACGTGCAAGCGTGTAAATGGTAGGCTTCGCTTTTCGTGTGATTTTACAGGCTTCGTCAATTTCAACAAGACGATGCTTGTCTAAAGAAGTTTGTGGCTGCAGTGCCGCCACCATTTGTCGGATTTGTTCCATCTGTTCTGTGAGATAACCTACCGCCTGCGGCAGCTTATCAAAAGTGATTTGTTCGTTTGCCATACGTACTCATTTTTAATTGTTCGCTGGCAAAGGAAATTGGTGTTTTGATGGTGGAAAACATCACCGGAATATAACTGTGAGATAACTTTTGGTGGTGATAAATATTAAATTACTATATTTGTGTTATTATCCTTTTTATAATTTATCAAATATATGAATGGAATAATTTGCTTGGAGACAGAGTGGGAACATACCATTGTAAAGAACCGTCTATCATTAAAAACGGAACCCTTATTGGATTTCTTGAAGTCATCCTGTCTTTGTAAAGTTATATATCGTAGAGTTGCGACAAAATCTGAACTGCAATATTATTTAAGGAGATTTAAAAATGTAGAGTATATAGACTATTCTATAATATACTTATCTTTTCACGGGGATACTCACTCTATTATGTTAGAAGGAGAACCTAAAAATAATCGTGAGTTATCTTTAGAAGATTTGTCGATTATGGCTGATGGTTGTTTTGAGAATAGATTTGTTCATTTTAGTAGTTGTAGGACTTTTGGGGGAGGGAATACTGAACTTGAAAAATTTAAATCAAGTACAGGTGCTCTATATATATCTGGATATACGACCTCAGTAGATAGCACTTTATCTGCTATTAATGATATTGCGTTTTTCGATCAGATATTTAGATTTAAAAAGAAAAAAGCTTTAATTAGTTCCGCTATGAATAAATATTATGAGGGGCTAGGTAAAAAACTTGGATTTAGAATATTATAAATTTAGATAACAATAAAGTTTTTATTCCGAAAATAATTCATTATATGTTTATAATACTTGATACTAATATCGTTTATTCAGATAAATTACTTCAAAGCACTTCTATTAGGATGCTTGTAGATTCTGTTAAAAAGCTTGGAGGATGTGTTTGTGTACCAAAGATAGTTTTAATGGAAAATAAAAACCATATTAAAAAATCAATTCAACAATTCTATTCTGAATATAAATCAATATTGAGAACAGGTAAGAAATATGTCACGACTATTAAATTTCCTGTTTTGGACGATAAATTCATAGATGATAATTATAATGAGTGCATAAAGATTCTCCAAGGAAATATAAATAAATTAGGTATTGAAATTTTACCAATTCCGTCTGTTTCACATGAAAAAGTTTTATTAAGAGATTTAGCCCATAAAAAACCATTTACGGAGAAAGGTAAAGGATATCGGGATGCCTTAATATGGGAAAATGTTAAGTTGGTATGTAAACGAAAAATACCTCCCCTTTTTGAAAAGTATTATGTTGTATTTATCACAGATAATAGTGCGGATTTTTGTGATACTAAAGATAAAAACAAATTGCATGAGGACTTGATAGCGGATCTAAAAAATGAAAGTATAAATGAAGATACCTTAAATATATTTCCCTCAATAGATGAGTTAATGAATGTTGTGATAAAACCCAAAATGGATCGTCTTGAGGATATAAAGAATAAAATCAACAAAACGAAGGTATATCAAAATATAGATTTTAATGAGATTGTAGAAAATATTATAAATGATAAACTCCAATGGACTGAACTTAACGATGAAGAATCACCGTTTGGACCAGAATATGAAAATCCAACTATTGAATCAATAAATGAAATATCATATAACATTAGTGATGTCTTTTTATTAGAAGATACAAAAAGTATTCAAATAGATATCGATGTAATAGTTAATTGTAATGTAAACTTATATATATATAAACCTGACTATTGTCTTCTTGATGAAGATAAAATGCCTAATATCATTGACTTTGATTGGAATAAGCATTATATGGCAGCGGAAGATAGTACAGAACTTCAGGTTAAAATAAGTTTATTTTATGATATCGATAAAAAAGCAATTATAGATACAGACCTCAAAATATTACCTAATATTAAACATAAGTATGGAGATTGATTTGAATTTAATCAATATCTATGTTTCTAAAATAATTTGTATAGTTTAATTTCACATTCAGATTCCGTATGTGACATTTTACGTTCAATCGTTGAGATCTCTAAGTCACGGAGAGTATGGGCAAAGACATTCTTGATGAAGGTAGCGGTATTAATACGCTTTTTACCAAAAGCCTTACCAATATTCCAACCAAAGTGCATAATATCAATACTTTTAAGTTGAGAGTCCACCTTTACAGGCGATATCTTTTGCAAGGTATCGCCTGTGCTATATTCTGCAACGTATGTACATAGACGGTTGAGATCTTCTTCACTCATATAGGGAACCATTGTTTGCTTCGTATAACTGAGGACCTTTTCCAATCTGGTTTGAATAGCATGATTCTGTTTTGCGATAGCGTTGGTTCGCATGACTTCATATTCTGAAGGTTCAGAGATTGCTTCTTCAGTGGTAGGAGTAGGCTCAATGACATCAGGCGTAGCCTGGTTTAAATCTTTGATTGTAGGGACTTCCGGAACAGAAGCGGTATCATTGTGATTTTTCATCGTTTGAAAAGCTGAGAAACGCAATAGAAAAGCTTCTATGCGTGGCAACAGAAACTGATTGAAAGTTGTCTGTAAACTGGCATAGATCGCCATCAAGACAATTACTGTTGCAAAAAATGCAACACTACTACTGAAATCGTCAGCACCTTTGGATAAAACAAACTGACGAGCTAAAACGCCAACAATAAGAGTACCTACCAATACAAGGGAATAGAGTGCTATATGTTCTATAGTTTTCTGATTCATAGTGATATTTGCTAATTGTTTGTGCGCAAATATATGTCATTTTATAGATACCATGTTATAAATCCAAGAAAGTGGCAGCATTTGTCCTCGATATGGTACTTATTTCTATGCCATCTATGCCACAATAGAATAAAAAAGAAGAGTCCAACTAGATTTTAACCCCATGTCAGACTCTTCTTTCGTTACAGAACTTTATACTATTTCAGCGAAATCTTATTCGCCGTCTCTCGCTTCTTGGAGTTAACCAAATCAGCATAGATTTGAGTAGTGGTGACATTCTTATGCGTTAGCATCTTCGATACTGTGTAAATGTCTGTGCCTAAAGAGATTTGGATGACCGCATACGAGTGCCTGAAGCAGTGGAAGGTTATGTGTTTTCTGATTCCGGCTTCGGCAATCCATTGTTTCAAGGGATGATGAGTCATGGAGCGGGTTAAGCCTTTGAATACTTTTCCGGTGCCCCATTCGCCACACAACTCCAGTGCTTCCTGACTGATAGGGAGGGTAGCCTCGGTTTCTGTTTTCTCGGTGCAGATACGGATGTAGTAGCCTTGGTCTGGGCCAACCTCAAAATCACGCCAGTCCAGCTTCAGAATATCACTGATACGGAGGCCAGTCATGCAGGCAAACAGGGAGGCCTGTTTCAAGACTGGAATTTTGCAGGGGGTAGCGGCCAGTTTCTTGACTTCATCAAGTGTCAGATACTCTTTCTTGACCTCTTTCCATTCAATCTTTTCCAAAAAGTCGTTCAAGTTCTCACGTAGCATCTTCTCTTTATAAGCTATTTTCAGCAGAGCTCGGAAAGTAGAATAATAGCCAGCTGCCGAATTGCGTGAGATGTAAGCATTGGGATGATTGATCTGTTTGCATTTGAGCAAGTAATCCCTGAACTTCTCGCACAGTTCTACGGTGACATCACCAAAGGTGCATTTACCGCCGACAAATTTCTCGAAGTGGTTGTAAACACAATCCCATTTTTCATATTTTTCCCGTGCCTTTGTCCGGAAGTAGGCGAGGAAATCTACTTTTTGTTTGTTCTTGTCCAGGAACCCGAATTCTTCATTAATAAGCGACTGGACACGGATACAGCGGATTGCCTCTGCCTTGTTCAGCATATCCTGATTGAACATTCTTTGCTGCTCGTTCTTGGGTTTGGCATAGATGTAGATGCCGAGGAATTCCCGGCGACTCATCTTCATCGTGTAAGGATTGCGGATGGCCGGATAATAATCCAGATAAAGAGATATACGGTCGTTACGCAATGGCTTTTGTCTCAAAGTTACGTTGGTGCATGTAAGTGTCATAGCTATATTGTTTTTTGATTAATACTTGTTTTTGTTGCAAATAAAATAGGTGTTCTAATGGTGGTATTTATCACCGGAAAATAACTTTTGCTTCATTCTATCTTTGGCGGCTCAAAGAACTTGTCCAGCTCTACCCGCAGGATCTTGGTATATTTACCGACCTTGATACGGGGGATATTATGGTATTTCACATAATGGTAGAGCTGGTCCCGTGTCAGATTGAATCGCTCCATCGCTTCGGCAATAGTGTAGTATTTTGGTTCTTCGGGAGCTATGAGACCTTTGGCAATGTCCACATGCTTCTTGGAGTAGTACACCATGATGCCGACTTTCTTTTTGGGAATGGCATTCTTTGATACAAAAGAATAAATTGCTGTTAGTGTCATGCCGAACTTCTCCTGCATGTCTTGCGTGCTGTACCATTCCTTGATTTCAGGATCGGGAGCTTTCTTTGCAAAGTAGTCATCAATATGCTTTTTGCTCCAATAGGTTTTCCCACGGTTAAATGTCCGGGGTATATTATGCTCTTTAGCTATATGAAATATCCAGGAATCTTTGACACCGAATTTCTCTTTAATCTCATTGGTGGTATAGAAGTCTGTGATAGGGATTGTATCTTTGGGCATTCGATATTGATAAGGCTTATTTTGAAGCATAGCATCAATATCAGTCCTCCTGATAAATGAAAGCCTACTGCTAATTTTAGACGCTTTAAGATGACCTGCCTTTACCATGGTATAGATAGCCTGGCGAGATAAACCTAACAGACGTCCTGTTTCTGAAAAGGAAAGATATTCCTTCTCCTTAATGTCTTCAATGATGCGTTCAGTTTTCTGAACTTGAGTTTGTGTCTCTGTTGTCTGCACTCGTTTTTTGCGTATGGCCCGTTTATAGGCAAAATTTGCACACCTGTGTGAACAGAACCTTGTAGAAACTTTCTGAGCCTTGAATTCTTTACCGCACCACTCACAAATCTTTTTAATTCTAAAGTTACTAGTTGCCATTTTTACTTAATATTTAGGGGTTAATTCTCCTTCATTTCTCCTGTTTTTTGTTAACCATCGTAAACTATTGTCAACCATAGTCAACATTCTCCACGACCTTGCCAACGATAATCCTTAGATTTTCGTGGTGAGGTACACAGGAGGTACAAAAAATGGCGTAAAAAGGCTTAGCAACGATTATCAACGATACTTGAGCAACAAAAAAGGCGCCCGTAAAGAGCGCCATATTAATCGATTATAATCAATTTAACTATTTGATAATCAAGTATTTATTTCCCGATGCAAAAGTGCTTAAAAATATTCCCCAGCACCTCATCCGTCTCAATCGTTCCGCCCACGATTTCTCCCAAGTGATAAAGACATTCGCGAAGGTCTTGTGAAACCAGGTCACCGGAAAGTTGCATGGCCAGTCCGTCTTGTACGCGGTGGATAGCTTCCAGCGCATGGCTTAGTGCTTCGTAATGGCGGATATTACTTACCACCACATCGTTCTGCGACAGGTCAGGCAGGGCGGCAAAGTCCACCAACTGCTTCTGAAGCTGAGAAAGTCCCTCTTTCTGCTTGGCCGAAAGGGAAAGCACACAAGCATCCTCCGGCAAGTCGGGGAGAGTAGCTTTCAGGCGAGCGAGTTGTTCATCTGCTGAAGAATCAGTCGATGAAAGCAAATCTGCCTTGTTGAGCACAATCACCAGGTGCTTACCTTCGCAGCGTGGCAAAATCTTGTCGGCCAACTGACGATATTGCTCTTCGGCACAAGTCGTATCAATAACCCAAAGTACAATGTCGGCCTGATCCAGCTTCTGGAAACTTCGTTCGATGCCTAAGCTTTCGATGGTGTCGGTTGTTTCACGGATACCGGCAGTATCGATAAAGCGGAAGGTGATACCTCCCAAGTTCATGGTATCTTCAATGACATCGCGAGTGGTACCGTGGATGTCACTCACGATGGCACGTTCTTCGTTCAGGAGGGCATTCAGCAGGGTGGACTTACCGGCGTTTGTTTCGCCGACGATAGCCACGGGCACTCCGTTCTTCAGGGCATTGCCCACGCTGAACGTATCTACCAGGTGATGGATAACCTGCTCAATCTGACGGGCGATGTCTTCCAGTTCCGAACGGTCGGCAAACTCCAGTTCCTCGTGGTCGCTGAAGTCGAGTTCCAGTTCCATGAGGGAGGTGAGGTGGAGCAGCTTGTCACGCAGGACAGCCAGTTCACGGCTGAATCCGCCACGCATCTGGTTCATGGCCATGCGGTGGGTAGCGGCAGAGGTGGATGCAATGAGGTCGGCCACGGCTTCGGCCTGGCTCAGGTCCATCTTGCCGTTCAGGAAGGCACGCTGGGTGTATTCACCCGGTCCGGCGGCACGGCATCCTTGGCGGATAAGAAGCTGCATCACTT
>OGMP01000088.1_pt1 | contig 92842 bp, 125 predicted proteins | sample 1573261 | NCBI WGS metagenome assembly OGMP01 (sample SAMEA2581878, study PRJEB24529) | metagenome | biome: Human gut stool | place: China | collected 2011 | reverse complement strand
GCCACTATTCCTTTCATCAGCCGTTACCGCAAAGAGGCTACCGGCTCCCTCGACGAGGTACAAATAGGTAATATCAAGGAAGCATACGATAAACTATGCGAGACCGAAAAACGAAAAAAATTTATCATTTCGACAATCGAGGAACAAGGAAAGTTGTCGGAAGAGTTGAAACAACGCATAGATTCTTGTTGGGACATTACCGAGCTCGAAGATATATACCTACCCTATAAACCCCGTAGAAGAACCCGTGCAGAGATAGCCCGGGAACATGGATTAGAACCCCTCGCCAAAATCATCATGGCGCAAAAAAGCGAAAATATAAAAACGAGTGCCGCCCGATTCGTTACTCCCGAAATCCCTGATGAGCAAACAGCGGTCGAAGGAGCTTGCGACATCATCGCCGAATGGGTCTCCGAGAACGAACGAGCCAGAAATACCATTCGGCGTTGCTTCGAGCACAGCGCTGTCGTCCATGCGAAAGTCATTAAAGGGAAAGAAACCGAAGGCGATAAATACCGCGATTACTTCGAATGGAGCGAGCCGCTACGACGTTGTGCTTCCCATAAAATCTTAGCGGTGAGACGAGGAGAAAATGAAGATATTCTCAGAGTTTCTATTACCCCCGACGACGATACAGCGATAGAACGGTTACAACAAATATTTATCAAAGGCTCAGGAGAAACGTCGAACCTTGTCGACAAAGCGATAAAAGATAGTTATAAAAGACTTCTGCGCCCTTCCATAGAAAGTGAATTCGCCGCCGCCTCAAAAGAAAAGGCAGACAACGAAGCTATCCGAATTTTTGCGGAAAACGTGCGACAATTACTTTTAGCACCACCATTAGGACAAAAACGAGTATTGGCCATAGACCCGGGATTCCGAACCGGCTGTAAAGTAGTTTGTCTCGACGCTCAGGGAAATCTATTACATAACGAAACCATATACCCTCACCCGCCTCGTCAAGATTCGGCAGGAGCGGCACGCAAACTCACCCAGCTGGTAGAAAGCTACAAAATCGAAGCTATCGCCATCGGAAACGGAACTGCCGGACGGGAAACGGAACAATTCGTCACAAACCTCCGTTACGACCGCAAGATACAGGTCTTCGTCGTCAGCGAAAGCGGCGCATCTATCTATTCCGCCTCAAAAGTAGCTCGGGAAGAATTTCCCGAACACGATGTGACGGTACGTGGTGCTGTATCTATCGGTCGCAGACTCATAGATCCGTTGGCCGAGTTAGTCAAAATCGACCCGAAATCTATCGGGGTAGGACAATATCAACACGATGTCGACCAAACCAAACTGAAAAAATCGCTCGACCGAACAATTGAGTTTTGTGTAAACTCCGTGGGGGTAAACGTAAACACCGCCAGCAAGCACCTGCTCACTTACATATCGGGATTAGGCCCTCAACTCGCTCAAAACATAGTCGATTATCGCAAAGAGAACGGTGACTTCGCCCGAAGAACCGACTTGCTCAAAGTACCCCGCATGGGAGCCAAAGCGTTCGAACAGGCCGCAGGGTTCCTTCGTATTCCCCATGCACAAAATCCGCTCGACAATTCTGCCGTCCACCCGGAACGATATCCCATCGTAGAAAAAATGGCGGACGATCTGAACTGCACCGTAAGCGATCTGATAGAAAACAAAGAGCTGAAAAAACAGCTCGACCTCAAAAACTACATATCCGGCGATGTGGGTATGCCCACTCTATCCGACATCATCGCCGAACTCGACAAGCCCGGCCGGGACCCTCGCCGTTATATCGAAATGATGGAATTCGATGCCAAAGTAAAAACGATAGACGACTTACAAGAAGGAATGGTTCTCAATGGCATAGTCACCAACATTACCCAATTCGGCTGTTTCGTCGACATCGGTATCAAAGAAAACGGATTGGTACATATCTCGCAAATGTCCGACCGATACATCTCCAATCCGGCCGAAATCGTCTCTATGCACCAACCGGTTAAAGTCCGTGTCATCGGTATCGACCGAGAACGGAAACGTATACAACTCTCCCTAAAAGATGTGTCATGAATACAGTTTTGATCAGCCTAGCCTCAAACACGCCCGACAAACTGCGACAAATGAATAACGCATTTGCCGAATTACAGAAAATGGGACTCGTTGCCGCATCTTCTTCTATTTATGAAACGATAGCTTGCGGAAGCATAAAAAGCCCCAACTACCTCAATGCCGTAGTTAAAATATTCACCGATACTGACCATCAAGAACTACATAATGTCTTAAAAACGATGGAGAAGGCACACGGCCGTACCCCCGAATCGAAACTTTCCGGTAAAATTCCATTAGACATCGACATCGTTGTCTGGAACGGAGAAATAATCCGTCCTCAGGACTGGAAACAAGATTACTTCCAGACAGGACTTAAAGAACTGGAACAAATGACTTGAAAACCTTTCTATACACTTAATCGTTTAACTCAAAATATCATTCATTATGAAAACAATCGAAGAAACTTTACTGAACCGCACATCGGTCCGTCGCTACGAATACGATAAGATACCGTCCGAGACACTCGATTTCATCTATCGAGCCATCGCGAATACCCCGACAAGTTACAACGGGCAACAATTCTCGGTAATAGCTATCGACGATCAATCCATTAAAGAAGAGCTCTACGCCATTACAAACCAAAAACAAATTAAAACTTGCGCCACTTTACTGGTATTCTGCGCCGACTATCATAAAATTGACATCTTGGCACAAAAAAAGGGAATCGACAATCCTCATTTCGAGAATACGCTCGACGGCGTTATGGTAGGAATCATCGATGCTGCCCTAGCCATGCAGAATGCGGTAGTAGCAGCCCAAGCCGCCGGACTCGGTAGCTGCTGCGTAGGTTATGCTCGTACAGCCAATCCGGAGAAAATAGCCGAAATTCTAAAATTACCCGAAGGTACGTTTGTCGTTTGTGCACTCACATTGGGCATACCCAGAGAATCACCCGACGTAAAGCCCAAACAACCGCTATCATTAGTCATACACCACAATCATTACCGTACCGACGACATGGCTCCCGAGCTCGAACAATACGACCGAACCATATCCGAATATAATCGCCACCGCAGCGGAACGACCTCCGAAAACGACTGGTGCGCCCATATTTTAGATTATTACCGGATAGCTTTGGGCTACGACATGGAAGGCTATTTGAACAAACAAGGGTTCAAACTCCCGTTCTCCGATAAGAAATAATAATATTATATATACTATAATAGGGGGAAAGAGAAAATCACAATCAGATTTTTATGTATATCTTTGAAGTCGATTACAATAAAACGGTTTCAAAGATATACGAATCATCAAACCCATACTTACTATGAAAACCAAAGCCATTCTCAGTTCCTTATTAGTCTGCATAGTAACGACATTATCTGCCCAAATCAATCTCAACGATTCTACGGTACAAGTTGTAGCCTATTGGTCGAAAGGTGACAGTTACGATTATCTGTACGATTATTACAAATACAACATACAGGGCAAAGACACCATATCGTGGGAAAGAACCATATCCAAGATAAATATTACGGTTATCGACTCTACCGAAAACAGCTATACGCTACAAGCCGTTTATGATACTCCCAACGCCATTCGCTCTGGTTCGGACAGTATAAGCCGAGAACTCACCTCTCGAATAAGCCGTACTTTCGGCAACGACACAGTCATCGTCGAGACAAACGAGTTGGGCACGATAAAACGGCTTGTCAATTTCGACCAACTGAGGTCTCGTTACCTGAAAGCCGCCGAAATGACAGCCGAAGCATTGTGCGCCCAACAAGGTTCCGAGGCGCAAAAAGATTCCCTCTTCCGGTTTCTCAAATCCACCCTGTACAAACAGATGGGCGACACGACCGTCATAGTATCCACCGCACTCGAAGAACTATCCCTTCTACTCTACTACCACGGTTGTAAAATGGATTTTGACGAAGAATATCAAATCGAAGAAAATTTCCCATCTCTTGTCGGTGGCGCACCCTGTAAAGGTATGAGAACATTTTGGATCGAAGAAGTCGATCCCGAAAACGGTTCCTTTCGCATAGCCAGCGACGCAATAGTAAATACCGACCAAGCCATAAGACAATTTATAGAACTCATACAGAGCAATCTACCCGAAGAAGACAGGAGAAAACCGATTGACAGTTCTCAAATTCCGATTATTATGGCCCAAGACCAAAACGACACTTATATACACGCCGATACCGGTTGGCCTCTCGTCGTCTATTACACCCGAACGACACAAGTAGGCGAAAATAAAAGCGGACAAGAAATTTCTTTGGAAATAAATATCCCCGAATAATATATGACATATAACAAAAAAAAACGGGCGGTTAAGCGACATGTTTACGCTTTTTGTCGATACTGTTTTGGTTCTTTATAAAATTTAGATATATTTGTATCACAATTAATTAATCGCCCCATGTAAATATTACAGACTATTTTTTTCGATTAACTATTCTATATATTTTGGTTAACGTAACGATTCCGCTGTGAAGCGGGGTTGTTACTTTTTTATCGTTTCACAAAAGAATCCCCAATCTCACAAAACCAAAATATCGGTTCAGTAGAAAATCGGTGGAGGTAAACATGAATTTTTGCAAATGAGATGGATTGCGTTCCTCCTTTTCCCCTGCCGTGTCCCGTAGACTTACGGGGAGTCGTGTAGCAATATAGAGGAGAGGGGGTGGAAAGATTTCATAAACTTTTTAGCTATAAGAGTTAACCCTTCCGTCCGGCGGACACCCCCCTATATTTTACTGTGCAAGACACAAGGGAAGAGGCTTAACACCAGTCTGTTACATCGTTTTAACGAATGAGATAATTGTATTTACACTTCTCCCCTGTGTGGCGGTAGCCATATAGGGGAGACACCGAAGAAACGGCAGTTTCTAAGAAGAGGGGGTGGAAAGATTTCATAGACTTTTTGGCTGTAAGGGTCACACCCCGTCACTGCGTGACACCACTCCTATATGGCTAACAAAACACCTCGTAAGGCTACGGGACACGGCAGGGGAGGAGGACGGACTAAGATGTCTCTGCGAATCTTTTTTCCTCCCTACCTGCAAAAATATAAGAGTTAAAAGACAATCCCCACTAATTATAGGCTGAGCCGGAGTATCTCGATGGGACTATCCACTAAATGACAAGCTCCGGCTTCAATCAATTCTTCACGGCTCCGAAATCCCCATGTTACACCGACCGATTCGACCCCGGCAGCCTTCGCGGTAAACATATCCACATCTGAATCTCCCACATACAGGGCTTTTTCCGCCTCAACCCCCGACTTATTTAGAATTTCATATACAATATCGGGAGCTGGCTTTACCGGAATACCGTCACGCTGTCCCAATACAGATACGAAATCGATTCCGGGGAAAAAATACTGTATTAACTTTTGGGTTCCTGCCTGATATTTATTCGATGCCACAGCTATTTTCACACCATGAGAATTTAAAACAGACAATAATTCCTCCACTTTATCGTAAGGGCGAGTATAATCGGTATTATGTACCGAGTAATATTCCAAAAAATAACGCCTCACACGAGATACATTATCCGACGAACGACACTCTTCCGGCAAAGCTCGCTCGAACAATTTAGTTATTCCGTTCCCTACAAAATGAAAATATTCCTCCTCCCTATGTTCTGGAAAACCGCAACGACGCAAAGCATAGTTCGTACTGATAGCCAAATCGGCAATCGTGTTTAACAAAGTCCCGTCCAAATCAAAAATAACCAACTCCTTCATCTTCTTTTATTTTACAAAATACAAAGGTAGTGTAAAGCGAACGCAGAAACAATCAAAATTCACAAATCCGAAATTTAGGACAATTATATGCCCATTACGACCTTGTGAAGAATCACCTCCCGAAATAACTTTGCCCCATCTTCAAGAAAAAATAAAACGATGGAAAAGAGACACGACATAAAAGGTATTCTATTCAATTTCTCAGGTACAATCGATACCGAGGGGAGTGATTGGTTCGACCTCATTTGGAAAGAATACAGGGAAATCGGGATACCTATAACCAAGAGCGACTATCTGGCCGCCCATGAATTTGCAGAAAAGGAAATATCCGAAAAAGGACTAATCGAACCCTGGTTTAATTTTTATTTTACCTTACATACCAAACTATCGCTTCAAATCAAATATCTTATTTCAAAAGGATTATTATCCGACAATCGATGTACTCAAAAGTATGCCCAACAACTGGCCACGATTTGTTATAACATGGCGATCATGTATGTAAGACAAAACGAAAAAACACTCGAAAACTTGGTAAAACAGTATCGTTTGGGAATCGTCGCTCAATCATACGGAAACTTACCGGCAGTTTTGGTAGATTTCGGATTGGCCTCCTACTTCACCGATGTCATTGAATCCAGCATGGTGAACCTGAGCAAACCCGATAAAGAAATATTCCGGTTATCGGTCAATGCGTTACATATCGAGCCGGAAGAAACTCTATGCGTCAGCAATTCCCTAAACAGCGACTTATTGCCGGCAAAAGACATCGGCTGCAAAACAGCATGGCTCTGCCAACGAACAGTTCCCCAAGCTAAAAGAGTTTCGAACTACCACATAGCCTCTTTAAAAGAATTGAATAATCTACTATCCTAAAACTATAATAGTATACGCCGAAGATTATAACAGACTTGTTATTACGGCGCATTCTATTACATGAAGACAAATCTAACTGAAACATTCCAGAAACTGTGCGGGAGCATGGTCGAGGAAGGCTCTTAGCATAAAAAAGTGTATTGACTTGATGGAAAGCCACAGACGTGATGTCTGAGGCTTTTTTCGTTTCATACGCAAATAAATCGAACCGTCTCTCAAAATGCACAAACAAAATCTTCCTTTAAAGGATTGTTTATACAGATTATTGCTACCTTTGCAAAAAAATTAAAAAATACTATTTATCTGCAATGGATTGGATTCAAAATCTATTATTCAATGATGCCTCGGTAGCCCACACCGTTATCCTGTATGCATTTGTCATCGCATTGGGTGTAGCCTTAGGAAAGATGAAATTCTTCGGCATTTCATTAGGAGTCACATTTGTACTTTTCGTCGGCTTGATTGCCGGGCACTTCGGTTTTTCCGCCGAAAAAAACATACTCCATTTCGTACAGGAGTTCGGGCTGATTCTATTCATTTATTCCATTGGATTGCAAGTAGGACCGAGTTTTTTCTCCTCCTTTAAAAAAGGAGGACTAACCCTAAATATGCTGGCCGTCGGTATCGTCATACTCAACATAGCGGTCGCTCTCACCCTATACTTTATACATCAGGGAGAAATAAGTATGCCCATGATGGTAGGTATTCTTTCGGGGGCTGTCACGAACACACCGGGATTAGGAGCGGCGCAACAAACGCTTTCACAGCTCAAATTCGACGGGTCCATTTCCGAGGTTCCAGAAATCGCTCTCGGATATGCGGCCGCCTATCCGTTGGGAGTAATCGGAATCATCGCCTCCATGCTGGTTATCCGGGCGATTTTCAAAGTTAAAATGGAAAAAGAAAGTCGACAAATCGAAGAAGAAAACCAATCGAGCCAACTCGTCCCGCATGTCGTTACTTATAAAGTAGAAAACAAACTTATCTTTGGCAGGACTCTCGACGATTTGACCAAACTCATCGACCGTAATTTTGTTGTATCGCGTATTAAACATAACGACGAAGTAATCATACCCAACTCAGATACGACACTCCAAGAAGGAGACTTGCTTCTCGTTGTCCTCTCTTTACATGACGAAAGCGCATTGGAAGCATTTATAGGTCGCCCCGTCGAAATGAACTGGGAAGCTATTCCTGCCCCTGTGGTTTCTCGTCGAATACTGGTTACCCGCCCCGAATTCAACGGACGCAAGATAGGAAGCCTACGTCTCAGAATGGGATACCGGTTGAATGCGACCCGTGTAAACCGAGCTGGTCTTGATCTTCTAGCCAATCCTAATCTGGAATTACAAATAGGAGACCGCCTTACCGTTGTAGGACGAATCGAAGACATCAATCGTCTGGCCGAGAAACTCGGTAACTCTACGAAACGCCTCCACGAGCCCAACATGGTAACACTATTCGTAGGTATATTCCTCGGTATCATATTGGGAAGCATTCCTCTCGCCATTCCGGGAATGAGTGTTCCCATGAAGTTGGGATTAGCTGGGGGACCGCTGGTCGTCGCAATTCTCTTGGGCCGTTTCGGTCATAAAATTCACCTCGTCACTTACACTTCGACCGGAGCCAGTCTCATGCTACGGGAAATAGGTATCTGTCTTTTCTTAGCCAGTGTTGGTATATCGGCAGGAGGCGAATTCGTCAACACGATTATGTCCGGCGGACTCATTTGGGTATGGTGGGGATTTCTCATCACCGTGATTCCTCTTCTCATCATCGGAATTATTGCCCGGGCACACTACAAGATCAACTATTGCTCTATCATGGGATTGCTTTCAGGAGCTTGTACCGACCCCCCCGCCCTCGCCTATGGCAACAAGGTATCGGGGAACGATGCCCCATCGGTAGCCTACTCGACGGTTTACCCCCTCGCCATGTTCCTGCGGGTGCTTTCGGCTCAACTGCTCATTTTGCTTTTCTATTAAAGTTATAAATAACAAATATTTAGAGAGGAAAATTCCAGTCGGAATTTTCCTCTTCCTTTTTACAAAAATAAAAACATAGAATACTTTACCCGTTTATCGATAAAAGAAGATACTTTATCCGCAAAAAAAGGGACTCTTTCTATTACTTTTCTTTCATCATCGGCTAAATGTTAAATTTGAATCGAAATTTAACGTATCGATAATGAAAAAATTAATAATATCCATCGGAGTCCCCCTGCTTCTATGCAGTACCGCTTTATGGGCACAAGAAAAAATATCCTCCACATGGACATTACAAGACTGTTTCGAATACGCCCGTGACCACAGCATCACCCTACAACAAAACCGACTGTCCGTAGAAGAAAGCGAGGTTAACACCAAAGAGGCAAAAGCTCAACTTTTTCCTTCGTTCGACTTCTCGACCTCCCATAATTACAATAACTATCCGATGGCCGACGGCAGCCGGTCAGGCAAAAACGTCTATACGGGAACCTACGGAATCGACGCATCATGGACAATTTTCGATGGGAAACGGCGAAACACGATTAAAGCCAACCGAATACAAGAGAAGCAACAACAATACGCATTCAAAGAAACACTCGATAATTTGCAAATAGAAATCCTCACCGACTACCTCCAAATACTCTATGCCGAGGAAGCCGTGAACATTTGCAAACAGACCGCAGAAGTTTCCCTTCGCCAAGTAGAACGATCTCGCGAATTACTGGCTGCCGGCTCTATTTCCAAAAGCGATTTGGCCCAGCTCGAAGCCCAATACAGTAACGACAAATACCAATTAGTCACAGCCGAAGCCAATCGAGACCAATTAAAACTCGAACTAAAACAATTACTCGAGCTCGACATCAATCAAGAGATGAATCTGGCAACTCCCGAAATCGACGAAAGCAAAGTTCTCGTTCCCCTACCCGATAAAAGCACGGTCTACACTACGGCATTAGGGTTCGTCCCCTCCATACAGAGCGGTAAATTAGAACTCGAAGTCGCCGAACTGAATATAGCGAATGCCAAAGCCGGCTACTACCCCAATCTCTCCTTGAATGCCGGTATAGGCAGCGGACACAATACAGGGAACAACGGGAGTTTCGGGACTCAAATGAAACAAGGATTCAACGAATCGGTCGGGCTGACACTATCCGTCCCTATATATAGCCGCCGCTCTAACAAATCGGCTGTCGAACGGGCAAAAATTCAACAAAAAATCAGCCAATTGGATCTTAAAAATCAAGAAAAGGATTTGCTGAACCAAATAGAAAACGCATGGCTCGACGCTTCGTCCGCCCAATCGAAATACCTTGCGGCAAAAGAACAGCTCAACGCCACAAAGACCTCCTACGAACTCACCGAAGAACAATTCTACCTCGGTATGAAAAATACGGTCGAGATGCTCACGGCGAAAAACAACTGGCTGTCGGCTCAACAAGAAGAACTGCAATCCCGTTTCATGGCTTTGCTCAATTTGAAACTACTCGACTATTACGAAAACAAACCTCTTACCCTCGACTAACTCGAATATAAACTGTCATCGAAATATGAAATCAAAAAAAATCATCATCGCTACCGTATCGACCATTGTCGCCATCGCCATACTCTGGTTCTGTTTCGGCGGGAAGTCGAAGAGCGCGAACTATGTTATCGAAACGGCTCAGGCTGTACGGGGAGATGTCTCGGAAGCCGTCACGGCAACCGGGACAATCGAGCCGGTCACACAAGTCGAAGTCGGGACACAAGTATCGGGTATCATCGACAAACTGTATGCCGACTACAACTCCATCGTAACCAAAGGACAACTCATCGCCGAAATGGATAAAGTCACTTTGCAAAGCGAACTCACCTCCCAACAGGCCACGTACGACGGAGCAAAAGCCGAATATGAATATCTAGAAAAAAACTTTTTCAGAAACAAGGCCCTGCACGAGAAACAACTCATCAGCGACACCGAATACGAAGAGTCGAAATACAACTACGCAAAAGCTAAAAGCACCTTCGAAAGCAGCGAGGCAAATCTGGCTAAGGCTAAACGAAATTTAGCTTATGCCACTATTACTTCGCCTATCGACGGCGTAGTCATCAGTCGGGCGGTCGAAGAAGGACAAACCGTAGCTGCCGGATTCGAAACGCCGACCCTCTTTACCATTGCTGCCGACCTGACCCAAATGCAGGTTATAGCCGATGTCGACGAAGCCGATATTGGCGAAGTGCAAGAGGGGCAAAGAGTCATATTCACCGTCGACGCTTACCCCAACGACACATTCGAGGGGACAGTCACACAAGTGCGTTTAGAGGCCACGGAAGAAAGCAATGTAGTCACCTACGAAGTGGTTATCTCTGCCCATAATCCCGATTTGAAATTAAAACCGGGATTAACCGCCAACATCACCATTTACACCGCCGAACGCCGCAATGTCGTGAACATACCGCTCAAAGCCCTTCGATTCGTTCCCGATCCGCCATCGGGCAAAAAGCGCCACGAACCGGAAGATTTGCCTCAACAAGAAATATCCGGAAACGACAGCTTGAAAATCGTCTGGGTACAAGACGGGCAAGAATGGAAACCTCGTAAGGTCGTCGTAGGCATGGACAATAGCGTAAACGTCGAAATTTGCTCCGGGTTGGAAGCCGGTGAAACCGTAGCCATAGACCGCAAAAGTAATATAAACGCTACCAATCGACAATCATCGGAAGAGAAAGAAGAAAGCCCGTTCATGCCCAAACCGCCGGGAAAAAAGAAATAATCAGGAAACCGACATGACAACGAACGAAATCATTCGATTAGAAAACATAAGACGCAATTTTATCGTAGGGAGTGAAACCGTACATGCTCTGCGAGGCGTCAATTTCACCATAAATTCCGGTGAGTTCGTAACCATTATGGGAACCAGCGGCTCGGGAAAATCCACTCTGCTCAATATACTCGGCTGCCTCGACACCCCCACATCGGGAGAGTATTACCTCGATGGTATTTCTGTTCGGAGTATGGGTAAGAACGAACGGTCGGTTTTGCGAAATCGGAAAATCGGGTTCGTATTTCAATCCTACAACTTGTTGCCCAAAACGACCGCCCTCGAAAATGTGGAATTACCCCTCATGTACAACTCCTCCATCTCGGCCAAAGAAAGGCACGAACTGGCATCGAAAGCTCTTGATGCCGTTGGACTGGCCGAGCGAAAAAATCATAAATCCAACCAAATGTCGGGAGGGCAACAACAGCGGGTAGCGATAGCTCGCGCATTGGTTAACGACCCTGTAATCATTCTTGCCGACGAAGCCACAGGAAACCTTGACACCCGGACTTCATTCGAAATTTTGGTTCTCTTTCAGGAACTGCATGCCCGGGGACGTACCATTATCTTTGTGACCCACAATCCTGAATTATCGGCATACAGTAGCCGAAACATCGTATTACGGGACGGGAAAGTAATCTCCGATACACGGAACGAAAAACAAGCATCGGCTTTGGAAATGCTGCAAAAACTACCGGTGGAAACCGACTAAGGGATAATATTATGAATCTGACCAATCTGACTAAAATAGCTCTAAAAGCACTCAATAACAATAAGCTACGGTGCTTCCTCACCATGTTGGGTATCATCATCGGCGTGGCATCCGTCATCACGATGCTGGCCATCGGACAAGGTTCGAAACGAAGCATACGAGAACAAATCTCAGAAATGGGTTCAAACATGATCATGATACACCCCGGCAACATGGAAAGAGGAGGTGTAAGGCAAGACGCATCGTCTATGCAAACACTCAAATTAAACGATTATAAATCCATCTCCGAACAAGCTGAATACGTGTCGGCTTGTTCCCCCTCGGTAAACAGCAGCGGACAATTCATATATGGAGCGAACAACTATCCCAGTACGATATACGGTATTACCGAAGATTATCTGGATATTCGTAAAATTTCTTTGGAAGAGGGAAGCATGTTCACTCCACAAGACGTCATCACTTCTGCCAAAGTCTGTTTAATCGGGAAAACCATTACCGACAATCTCTTCCCCAATGGAGAAAGCCCGATCGGAAAAGTAATCCGGTTCAATAAAATTCCCCTTAAAGTCATAGGTACTCTCACGCCCAAAGGATACAACAGCATGGGTATGGACCAAGACGATATGGTACTCGCACCGTATACTACGGTACAGAAACGCATTCTCGCCATTACCTACTTGCAAGGCATCTACTGTTCGGCATTGTCGGAAGAACTTACCCCTCAGGCAACCGAAGAAATCAGCGAGATTCTACGAAAAAACCATAAAATAAAAGAAGGAGAAGATGATAACTTCGAAATACGTTCACAAGAAGAACTAAGTTCCATGTTAAGCTCGACAACCGACATGATGACAATCTTGCTCGCCTGCATTGCTGGTATATCGTTATTAGTAGGAGGTATCGGAATCATGAATATCATGTATGTCTCCGTAACGGAACGCACTCGGGAAATAGGGCTGCGCATGTCCATCGGAGCCAGAGGTATCGATATCCTCGCCCAATTCCTTATCGAAGCCGTTCTCATCAGCGTCACCGGCGGTATTATCGGGGTCGCCTTCGGAGTAGGTGCCTCGGCAATCGTCAACGTTCTGTTTAAATGGCCTGTTTACATACAAGCCTATTCGGTCATACTTTCTTTCTTCGTTTGTACGATAACCGGGATATTCTTCGGTTGGTATCCGGCTCGTAAAGCCGCTAATCTCGATCCCATCGAAGCGATTCGCTACGAATAATTTCACTTTTACCTTTCAAATGAATATATTTGTACAATGGCATCCGACAAGCTACATCTAAGTAAAAAATGGAATACCGTCTTTATACATCTGGCGGCATGGAGTATCTTGTTTATTTTTCCACTCTTGTTTATCGAACGGTTCGGAAACATCAACCGAATACACAATTTCAGCCTGATAAAATTTTATATCCAACCGATTTGCATAGCCTGTATTTTTTACATCAACTACTTATGGCTCATCGATAAAGTCCTGTTTCGTAAAAAAAACATACGATTCATTCTCTATAATTTATTACTGGTAGTCATGGCCAATGTAGCTATCTATTTGGTACACCGCATGGTCATTCCCGAGAGCATTCTGCATCAAAGGCCCACCCCCATTCCCCCTCCTCGTCCGGGGTTCATGCAATGGCAAGATTCCATTACACTGGTGCTGGTCGTTGGGCTGAGTGCCGCTATAAAAGTCACTCAAAAATGGATCACAACCGAAAAAGAACGTAAGCAGTTGGAACAGGAACGTACCGAAGCGGAATTGAAGAATTTGAAAAATCAACTCAATCCTCATTTCCTATTCAATACGCTCAACAATATCTACTCGCTCATCGCCATCAGTCCCGAACGGGCCCAAAGCGCAGTCCTTGAACTGAGCAAGTTGTTGCGTTACGTCCTCTACGAAAATACACAGCCCTATGTTCCTATGGAAAAAGAACTGGAATTCAACCATAACTACATCGAGCTCATGCGATTGAGGCTAGCCCGCCACGTCCAAGTAGATGTAAATATTCCTACCGGCTTGTGTCGAGGGTATAAAATAGCACCGTTGCTTTTTATCACACTCATCGAGAATGCTTTCAAACACGGGACCAGCGCATCTACCCGATCTTTCGTAAAAATCAATATGTCCGAACCTTCACCGGGAGTTATCGAATGCGATATAGAAAACAGCAGCTTCCCGAAAAATGAAACCGACAAGAGCGGTTCGGGTATCGGTCTAAAAAATCTATCCCGACAACTCGAACTTTTATACGCGGGGAAATATAATCTGCATGCCGAGAGCGATTCGCACATCTACCGCTCCATGTTGACTATCGACCTGAATTAAATAAACACTGCGACTATGATATTGAAATGCTGTATCATCGACGATGAACCCCTTGCAATCGAGCTGCTGGAAAGCTATGTCAAGAAAACGCCTTTTCTACAATTGGAGGCTTCGTTTACCTCGGCCGTTCAAGCGATCGAAAGAATCTCGAAAGGAGATATAGATTTGATATTTCTCGATATACAAATGCCCGAGCTGGACGGTATGGAATTTTCTCGCATGATAGAAGGGAAAAGCCGCGTCATTTTCACCACGGCATTCGCACAATATGCCGTAGACAGTTATAAAGTCAACGCCGTCGATTATTTGTTGAAACCTTTTGCCTACACCGATTTCCTGAAAGCGGCACAAAAAGCGTTGCAATGGTTCGAATTATCGTCCGGGACGGGTGAAATGCATTCCCCAGACAAATCATATATCTTTGTGAAAAGCGATTATAAACTTAAACAGATTCCCCTCGATAAAGTACTCTATATCGAAGGACTGAAAGATTATGTAAAAATTTACCTCGAAGACGAACCGCACCCCATTCTTTCCCTGCTTAGCTTGAAATCTCTCGAAGAAATGTTACCCGATAGCCGGTTTATTCGGGTGCACCGGTCGTTCATCGTACAGGGTTGTAAAATCAAAATGATCGATCGCAACCGAATCGTATTTGGCAAAGAATACATTCCTATTTCGGATACTTACAAAGATTCTTTCGCCGAATTTATCTCCCGCCACACCCCGCTATCCAACAAATAGGGCGAGAGACATAAGTCTCGTTCGACCCATGACTCTCGCCCGTTACTTAGAAGCTGTTTTAAATTTATTTCAGTTTTAGGAAGCATCATAAATCCTGCGCAGGAAAGATCCCAACTGTCCGACGCACAACCCGCAAGCCACAGACAACCCCATGTAAGCCAACCAAGTGTGTACACAAGTCCAACAAGGATTGGAAATCATTTCTTTGGCAAATATCAGGCATAGAACCGTACAAATTGCAATAACAAGTACCGAAACGACAAATGAAATTTTGGCTTCTATGCTCCATCGCTTGCGAGGCAGTCTATTCAACACCCTACGCGCGAACCACTTATCTGTCCGAAGTTCCAACGAATGATCGCCGAAAAACTCCCGCCACTGATTGTCATTCCATTCATTCATATCCGTTTTTCTTTAAATATTCACCCAATTTTTGTTTTGCACGAAATAAATGCGATTTTACCGTACCTTCCGATATACTCATAATCTCTGCTATCTTTGCCACGGCAAGGTCCTCGACGAAGAATAAGGTTATCGCCGTTCGCTCCTCGGGGCGTAAAATAGACAAAGCTCGCGATATATCGATATTCCGGTCCACACACTCAGGAGGTTGCTCCAACAGATTGGCCGCCTCGTCCACAGAAGCATCTTCCCATTCCCGGCTCTTTCGTAACTCATCGTAAAACACATTGTAAGCTACTCGATAAATCCATGTCGAAAAAGAAGACAAGCCTTTATAACTACGCAAATTATAATAAACTTTGATAAAAGTCTCCTGCGCCAAATCATCGCTGAGCACTGGATCTCCACCGGTAAGATTCAGGAAAAAGCGTTTCAATCGCACCTGATACTTATCGACAAGGCAGGCAAAAGCCCGCCGATCGTCGAACAAAGCACAACGAGTCACCCACGCTATATCCTCGTTCTTATTCATCGCTCCGGCCTACTCGATTTCGGTAGTTTGCTCATCGGTATCACGAACTTCTTTTCGCGATTCTACCCGATAAAGAATCAGTTTCCCTATACCTATCAAAGTGAATATGGCCGCCAAACTAACCAAAAGAGCCCCGAAACCTTCGTCCAATTCATAAGCTCCACCTATACACCATATAAAAGACCCGATTCCGACAGCCGTACAAACAAGACCTTGATTCAGAGTGGAAAATTTACTGGGTCGCTTCGACTCCGGTTCGTCGAAAAAGCCTTCGGGCAATTCTCGACCCGACTCTATCGCTTTCTCCATCACCCGATAGCGGGATTGTACTTTTTTATTACGATAATAAATATAGAAAAAGACAATTAAAAAAGCGATAAGAAAAGGTGAAACAATAGCAAAAAGAGGAATCAAAGAATCTATTATATCCTCGGCATCCGGCTCATCTTGAAAGAACGTTTTATCCCGTTCAAATTCGAGTTCCTTCATACGTATTTGGAAAGCCTCGCTCGGAGTCATACCGTTAAGTGTATCGGCTGCTACGACCGCTTCTTGTTGTGCCACAGGGCCATTCGATTTCAGAGGAGCTGTTGCCTCGGCTGCTGTTACGGCTCCTGTCCACGATACGATAGACAAAAGCATCATCATAAACATCTTTTTCATATTCTCTTCTATTTTAATTTTATAGGTTATTCATAATCGTTCTCTTTCCGGAAATTCAATCATTAGACGTAACCAACCACTCGTTTGGTTGCAGAAACCTTGAATTTTTTTCAAAAATAGTCTAAATGAAGGAACGGCACACATTATCTGCATGAAAATGAGATTAAAGAATGTTCGCTCTTTCTGTTGCTCCCGTATCATCGCAAAATGGAATATCGACGACATAAAAGAGATGAAACCAATCGACAGAAAGATTCATTAAAAGAAGGCAAAGGAAGTACCCAAAAGGGAAGCACATATTTTATAAGCGAACTGTATAAAATACCCGGCATAAAGAAAATCGAAACAAAACGGACAACAAGCGGGTAAAAAAAGTAATTTTGCATACCTAAACCAAACAAAGGATTCATGAAACAAAAAGAAATCAATAAAGTCGAAATACGCAATCTTCAAAAAGAAGATTACGACCAACTGGCTAGCTCTTTCACCCGTGTCTATGCCGACGGTAGCGACGTATTTTGGACTCCCGAACAAATCGACAAACTCATTCGCATATTCCCCGAAGGACAAATCGTCACGGTCGTCGATGATAAAATCGTGGGCTGTGCCCTCTCTATCATCGTAAACTATAACGATGTAAAGAACGACCACACCTATGCCCAAGTCACAGGAAACGAAACATTCGACACTCACACGCGGAAGGGGAATATCCTGTATGGTATCGAAGTGTTCATACACCCCGATTATCGGGGTCTACGTCTCGCCCGACGTATGTACGAATATCGCAAAGAGTTGTGTGAAAAACTCAATTTGAAAGCGATCATGTTCGGCGGACGTTTGCCGAACTACCACAAATACGCCGACCGAATGCGCCCCAAAGAGTACATCGACAAGGTGCGTCAACGCGAGATATTCGACCCGGTGCTATTGTTCCAACTCTCCAACGATTTCCACGTCCGTAAGGTAATGCGAAACTATTTGCCCAACGACGAGGAGTCGAAACACTTCGCCTGTCTGCTCCAATGGGACAACATCTACTATCAAGAGCCTACCGAAGAATATATATCTCCTAAGACCACCGTGCGGGTAGGCCTCGTACAATGGCAAATGCGTAGTTACAAAACGCTCGACGATCTTTTCGAGCAAGTGGAATTTTTCGTTGATTCCGTAAGCGGCTATCAAAGCGACTTCGTCCTCTTTCCAGAGTATTTCAACGCCCCGCTCATGGCTCGGTTCAACGATGCGAGCGAATCGCAGGCTATCAGAGGATTAGCTCGATATACCGACGAAATACGAGAACGTTTCATCAATCTTGCAATTCGGTACAATATCAACATCATTACAGGAAGTATGCCGCTGATTAAAGAAGACGGACTGCTCTACAACGTAGGTTTCTTATGCCGTCGAGACGGTACTTACGAAATGTATGAAAAACTACATGTCACCCCCGACGAAATGAAATGCTGGGGATTGAGCGGCGGCAAAGCCATTCGGACTTTCGAGACCGACTGTGCCAAAATCGGAGTTTTGATTTGTTACGATGTCGAGTTCCCCGAACTCTCCCGAATCATGGCCAGCGAAGGTATGCAAATATTGTTCGTTCCGTTCCTCACCGATACCCAAAACGCCTATTCCCGTGTAAGAGTCTGCGCACATGCCCGTGCCATCGAGAACGAATGCTTCGTAGTCATAGCCGGTAGCGTAGGCAACCTGCCCAAAGTACACAACATGGATATTCAATATGCCCAGTCGGGAGTTTTTACCCCCTGTGATTTCGCATTCCCGACAGACGGACGCAGAGCCGAGGCTACTCCGAACACCGAAATGATTCTTATCTCGGACGTCGATTTGGATCTTTTGAACGAATTGCACACCTACGGTAGCGTGCGCAACCTCAAAGATCGCCGCAACGATCTCTACGAAGTGAGAATGAAGAAATAACAGAAACGAAAACGGTCTCTTGAATATTCAAGAGACCGTTTTCATCGAGCGGCAAACGAGACTCGAACTCGCGACCCTCAGCTTGGGAAGCTGATTTCAGAAACATATATAAATATTTGATTTTCAGACAAAAGCAAAGGATTACGCACCATCAAAAGACAAGTTTTAGAATATTTATTCAAACATAGACCCCTCTCCGAATATTATCCATTCCAATGAAATCCCATAATCATAAACAAGATAATATATCCATTCGGGCTTCAAAACACTACGGTCTGGATTTTTTCTCACATTTGCTATATTAGTACGAGTTATATTGTGCTTCCTCGTGAATGTTTTAAGCCCACGAATGCGTTTCTGTGCTTTGAGCATATCAATAGCTTCAAAGAAACGTTTAGTTATAGCGATTCCTTCTTTAGAAATTTTCATGACTCAAATTTTAGTCTTTGAAATCAATAGATGATTACATATTTGTCTTTATAATCGCTTCATACATCCGAGTACATGGAATACATGTCTTATCATATTTTTCGGTAGTTCTTGTATTCCGTATTCAGGAGATCTGTTTGTTGGAATTAAAGAATAACTATCTGGGTTGGATGCAGGACCTATCCTTTTTATAGTTCTCATATTGTTGGTTGTGACAATAGCGTAAACCTCACCATAAGGTAGAAAAGAAGCATCCTCTATTTCCTTTAGAGCTATTATATCGCCATGTGTTATTTCGGGCTCCATTGAATGTCCAGTGACATTGCACCAACATGTAGCTTCGTTGTATTTCTTGAAATTAATAAGATATTCTGGATTTATAGTTTGGTCATTCATAACTAAATCAAAACCTCCGATAAAGTCCACATTATAATAAGGTACACCAATAGTGTAACTTATTTTAGGTTTTATTTTTTCAAATTCGTCTTCAATCAATTCTCTTGATTTTCCAGATAAATCGCCAAATAATCTTCTATTTTGAAAATGAATATAATCTTTATCATTTCCCATTGCCAAATCTTCTGATGTCGCTTTATGAGTAGCCCTTTCGTATGTATTATCATCTAAAAATGTCATAATAGGAATACGCAATATATTAGCCCACTTTTCGATGGTTTGGCTATCAACATTATCCATTTTATAATATTTATACACCATTCCTTCTGTTACACCTATCATTTCTGCAAATGATTTAGCAGAAATATTATGGTATTTTAAAAAACCCTTCAGCCGCTCTCCTATAATCATAGTATATCATTTTATAATTATTAACTATAATAGTAGTATAGTTTTACTATAATATTATTATATTTGCAATACCAAACCAATTAAACATTACAAATATAATGGAAAGTGACAATAAGACAAACACATTAAAGCCTAAAAGTAAAATAATGACACTGAAAGGCTATTACAAAAGTTTACCTGATCCGACATACCCCAAAAAAGATTTCATTAACACCATCGCCGAAAGATGTAATGTAACTCTTACCACAGCCAATAACTGGATTAAATATGGCATAAAGCCTAATAATCCAGAGCATGTACAAATATTATCAGAAATTACTGGTATTTCGCCAGAACACCTTTGGGATTAAATTCATAACAATGAAAGATTTAGAGTTTTACATATTTGAAAATGAACTTTGGTGTATTTCATCTGACAAAAAAAATAAAAGAATTTCTGAAAACGATACAGAGATTATAAATGAAATTCTTTCTATTGTCAGAGAACAATATCCAAATGCTTATAATGCCCTATCAGAATGTTATATAAAAAGCTCTAAAAACGTCCCTTATTATCAATATCTAATGGCTAGACGTTTTGCTAAATGCAATTTTGGTAATCTTGATAGCACTGTCGAAGACATAAATAACAATGGTAAAGTAAACTTTGAACATGTTCAATGTCCTTTAAGAGGAGAATGTAAATATGAAGACATTATTTGTAATCCTCAATTTAATAGCAGCTTATCCGATGCTGAAATGAGAGTTATGAAACTTGTCTATGATGGAAAGAGCAATGATGATATTGCTGATTCTTTATACCTATCTCCTCATACTGTGAAAAATCATATCAAATCTGTTTACAGAAAACTTTGTATTCACGAGAAATCGGAATTTATCCAGTATGCACACAATAACAACCTTTTTAATGATTAACTATGTTAAATGAAGCCATTTTAAAGATTGTACTAAACGACAAAACATTTAGTCAACGAGAAGCTGAAAAAATAGTAGGAAGCCGAAACCGACTATTTGAACTAGTTGGGAATGGGTCTATCCGTGCAGAGAAGAAACCGTCAGATAGACAAAACGGAAGATGGTATTGTAATGCTTACGATGTAATCAAATTCGCCTGTATAAAATAAGCCCCTTAATAGCATGAACACAACCTGTATTATCACACGGTCAACAATCGAGAAACGATACGACAAGGCAAGGGAAGATTTCAACGACCAGTACGACAACTCTCCTTACAAATTGAAATGTAAGGAATTTTATCTGGGAGGCGGGGTAGAAAACTACGAGGTCGCCAGCCAGATACTATCAATGAACGAGGAAGAAATAGCCAAATCCTACCTCGAAGATTGTGACCCGAAAGACTGGCAGAGCATTCGTCGATACCGGGGAAGACCTCATGTGCGATGCCACGGACATCTACAAAACGGCTATTGATATGGTAAAGGCCGATATTCATAAACTAACCATACGGGAAAAGGTAGAAAGTTTTCTTGACGACCATATAAAAGAAAATATAAACGACCGCTATTTCGGAGAAGATATAAACCATGAAATAGGTTTGAACGGCAAAAACGTCGATGTCCACATTCATTACTACGCTTGCGATTACAGGGAGCGGGACAACGGCGACTATTTAACGCCACGTTCCGACAGTGGCTACATCGATACGGAATACACGGTAACCGTATTCGACGAATGCGGAAATGAAGAATTTGAGTTTAACGGTAATTTCCAAATATAACAGTCATGATATTCTACAAGTTATTTACCCTGCTCGCCATACTGCTTATGCTTTCCTCGATATTCGGGGTAGTCGCTTCGCTCATCAATGCCAACCTTTGGCAACTAGTGATAAGTATATCCCTGTTCGCACTGTCGTCGATGGCTCTTGCAGGGCAACAACAAACCGATAAGAAATAAATTATAATTCCATATAAATCAAGCATATTCACCGCCCGTCCGGGAGGATATGCGGTGTATAAAAAGAAACATAACCCTTTAAAATAAAACAACAATGGCAACAACGACATTACCACAATTGAAGAGCCTGTTGAACGGCGATTCGGTCAAGACAAGATTTAACGAGATATTGGGGAAGAAAGCCCCCGGATTCATCTCCTCGGTCATTTCAGCCGTCAACGGGAACACCATGCTCCAAACGGCCGAGCCCCAAAGCATACTCAACTCGGCGGTCATAGCCGCCACGCTCGACCTGCCTATCAATAGCAACTTGGGTCTATCGGCCATCGTTCCCTATTACGACTCCAAGCTGAGGACGACAGTAGCACAATTCCAGCTCATGTACAAGGGACTGATAGAGCTATGCCTGCGAAGCGGACAATTCTCGTCACTCATAGACGAGGTGGTCTATGAGGGTCAGCTTGTCAAGAAGAATAAATTCACGGGCGAATACATCTTCGACGAGGATTCAAAGACCTCCGACAAGGTCATCGGCTATATGGCCTATTTCCGTCTTGTGAACGGGTTCGAGAAAACACACTACATGACAGTAGGGGAAGTCGAGGCGCATGCCAAGAAGTATTCACAATCCTACAAGAAAGGGTTCGGCGTATGGAAAGACGACTTCGACACGATGGCACGGAAGACGGTTTTAAAACTTCTGCTCGCCAAATATGCTCCCAAATCGATAGAAATGCAACGGGCTATCACTTTCGACCAAGCCACGATAAAGGGAGATTTGACACAGCAAGACACCAGCGTGGACGAAGTGGAAATCGAATATGTCGACAACGATACGGCGACCGACCGTCTGAGGGAGATGGCCGTCGAAGCAGTCGAGCAACCGGAATCTGAAAATGTCAACGGACAAGGACTGTTTGAGTGATGGAAGCGCAAAGGACTCTTGAATGGTACAGGAAGCGCCTCGGCTGTTTCACGGGCAGCCGCATAGGCGACCTGATGAAAACGAACCGAAGCGGAAACGGGTTCGGTGAATGCGCCATGAACTATATCTACCAAGTAGCCGGAGAGCGCATGCTCAATCCCCTGCTGTTCGAGGACGAAGAGGTTTTCGAAAGTTACCTCTATCAAACCGACATATCCTCGAAACAGATGCGATGGGGAGCAGAGCAGGAACCAGACGCACGCAGACTATACGAGTTGAAAACAGGACGACGTGTCGTCGAGGTAGGACTGTGCAAACACCCCACCATCGCCCATTTCGCAGCCAGCCCCGACGGATATTATTACGATGAGAACAAGCGGGAAAAAGGGGTAATCGAGATAAAAAGCGTGGGAACGGCCACATATGCCAAATACTTCCACAAGATAAAGGACAACGATACCCTCCTGTCCACGGAGCCTAAGTACTATTACCAAATCATGTCCGAACTCATGTGCGTTGAAGCCGATTGGTGCGATTTCATCGTATATAACCCGTTCGAGAAGCCCTCCATGTTTATCAGAAGGATATATACAGATGACAACACCTTCAAGAAGATAGCCGAAAGGATATGCGAAGCCGATGAATTAGTTAATGAAATAATCAATTCATGAAAGACTATGAAATACAGTCAATCGTCAGCCTGCTGGAAAGATCGGCAAAAGCGTTGGAAAAGTCCGACGACTACCGGCATAAAGAGCTGGCAAGATTGATGAGAAATAAAGTCAAACAATTAAATAAGAAATACAATGGACAAAAATGAGATCTTAAATAGCGATTGGGAAGTTCGTGCAAAAGTGGCAGAAAACCCAAACACTCCCGCCGATGTGCTCACAGAACTGGCAAAGGATAGAGACTGTGATGTCCGCTGTTTTGTGGCGAGGAATCCCAACACTCCCGCCGATGTGCTCACAGAACTGGCAAAGGATAGCGACTATATTGTCCGCTATCTTGTGGCGAGGGATCCCAAGTTAAAAGAAGTTTTAACCGATAAAAAATAAAAGCGATGTTTTACGAGATCAAATTGAAAGTAGAAAAAGAGAACAGCAAAGGAGAGATGAAAGAAGTCGTCGAACACTTCATTACCGATGTGGAACTGTTCGCCGAGGCCGAGGCAAAAGGATTAGAGCGGTACAACGGAGATTGCGATGTACTCTCTATCACCCGCTCGAAAGTCATCGAGATAGTCAACGAGAAGGAAGAAGACAAGCCTTTCTACAAAGCCACGTTGATAGACATATTCATCGATGACAACGGCAATGAAAAGGAAACGAAGTACTACAACCTCGTTTGCGCCAAAGACATCACCGAAGCCAACCGCCTCATGCAAGAACACATGAGACAAGGCCTTAACGATATGCGGTTGGACGGAATTGTGAAAACAAAAATCATAGACCTGATATAGGAGTATAATGTTAGACATTCCCGCAAGCCGAGCCGGGTGCGTGGTCGAGCACCATACGGAGGAAGGAACTGCGGGGAGAAATAAGCCATAAGTGTTTTAGGTGGTATCGGCAGTGTCGGAATTGGTATACGATAAAGTGTAGCTCTTATAGATAGGTTGGCAATGGCACAGCTTGTATAGGCGTAGCCGTAAAATAAAAATTACCGCTTGACAATTCTCCTCCGAGTTTAGGCATACGAAAGTATCGCACGGTGAGCGCAACCTCACAAATTAAAACTACTAAGTGAAAGTCTTAGAAAAACTCCTATCATGCGGGTTCGAGTCCCGCCTGCCGAACAAAAAGAGAAAGATATGCAATTAAAAGTCTTTACAGCATTCAGCGGATATGACAGCCAGTGCATGGCACTCGACCGGCTCGGAATCGGTTACGATCTGGTCGGCTGGTCGGAAATCGACAAGTACGCCATACAAGCCCATAATGCCGTATATCCTCAATACCGAGACAGGAACTTCGGGGATATATGCCATATAGACTGGGCAAAAGTTCCCGACTTCGACCTGTTCACATATTCTTTCCCCTGCACGGACATTTCAACGGCCGGAAAGCAGGCGGGATTGAAGAAAGGCAGCGGAACACGCAGCAGCCTGTTATGGGAATGCGAGAAAGCGATAGAGACCAAGATGCCGAAATACCTGCTCATGGAAAATGTAAAGTCCCTTACCGGAAGGAAATACAAGTGTTTTTTATCGGCATGGGAACAATACCTTTCCCAATTAGGGTACACGAACCATACGAAGGTTCTGAATGCGAAAGACTACGGCATTCCCCATAACAGGGAAAGAGTATTCATGATTTCGATACGAGACTCGGAATCGTATTATTTCCCGGAACCCTTACCCATTGAAAAGAGATTGAGGGACATTCTCGAATGCGACGTGGACGAAAAGTATTTTTTGAGCGAGAAAATGATAAAAGGTTTCATAAGACACAACATCGCTCACGTAAAAAAAGGAACAGGCTTTTTATGGTTGCCTAAAACAAGTGATGGCACAGCCAATTGTCTGAGAGCTAACGGAGCATTAAGTCCGACCGACAATTCGATAATCGTGGGGGAATATTCGGAACCCGAGATAATACAACGCAGCAGAGGATTCAACAAAGGAGGGACATACACGATATGCCCTGCGATAACAAGCAACTCGTGGCAGGAAAATAACTTTCTGTGTCTGGAAAAGATAAGAAGGCTGACACCGAGAGAATGTTTCCGGTTAATGGGTGTCAGCGAATCGGATATAAACAAGATTCAAAATGCGGGAATAAGCGACAGCCGGCAATATGTGATGGCAGGTAACAGTATCGTCGTAGATGTCCTTTTCCACATATTCCGAAAACTGTTCACGGACAAATCATGCGAATCTATACAAAAGAAACTTTTCTGATAAAAAGACAAAATATAATGGAAGAACAGGCCACATACAACCGAAAATTCAAATACGATGTAGTGATAGGGATAGACCCTGACGTGGAGCGTAGCGGACTTGCCATACTAGGACTGTACGACATGAAGCTGACGGTTAACAGCCACCCGTTCCCGGAGTTGTTGGAAATCGTCCGTTCGGTGGCATTCGAAGGTGCGGAACTCGGCCATGCCACCGTGGTGTATGTCGAGGCCGGTTGGAAAAACAAATCCAACTGGCACTTGTCACCGAAAGACACACGGGCGAGCGCAGCCAAGAAAGGCGAGCATGTAGGTCGCAACCAAGAGACCGGTCGCAAGATAGTCGAAATGCTGAGGCATTACGGAATACAAGTCATGGAGCAATCCCCATTGCGCAAGTGCTGGCAAGGGAAAGACGGCAAGATCACCCATGAAGAATTGAAGCGGTTGTGCCAGATGAGCGGGGTAGAGTTTAACAGACCCCGCAGCAACCAAGAAGAAAGGGACTCTGCCCTGCTCGCTATCACCTGCTCCGGATTGCCCATTAAATACAAAGTCGTTGAATCTAAAATAAACAAAGAAAATACGCTATGAAAACGAACCAACTGATGAAAAGAAAGATGGGTGAATTTAACGTAACCCAGCGAACAAAAGACGGATTCTTTTGCGCAACAGAGCTGTTGAGGCAATGGAATGAATATGCAAATCTAAATAGGGGGAATTCCCCCCATTTAAAGCAAAAGGATTTGAAAGAGTTCTTTTACAATAAAAACACAAAAGAATTTATAGATGCCTTGTTGGAGGAAGAAAAATTGAGCACGAAGAATCTTGCGTATTTAAAATTGAGAGGTAAAAGCGGAGGAACATGGATGCACCCTGTATTATTCGTCAAATTTGCTATGTGGCTAAATCCAAGATTTGAAGTACAAGTAATCAAATTCGTCTATGACGAAATGATAAAGTACCGCAACGAAGCCGGCGATGCCTACAACAAACTAGGCTCGGCCGTTTCAAAGATCGTTCGGAAAGACTTCATGCCCCAAGCCATGCAGAAAGTAGGAGAAGCGTTGAACTGGATTGTGTTCAACGAGCATGAAAGGAATATCCGCAACCAATACGGCGAAGAAAAGAAACAGCGGGAATTGTACGAGCTGGAAAGAAAAGTCGCCGACCTTATCAACGAGGGCTTTATCAAGAGCTACGACCAAATGATAACCTATCTGAAAAACGTTTACCGGCACAAGTACCTGCCGGCTGTATTCTCATAACCCAGAATTGTTAAAACAAGAATAGCCATGATTATAGCCAAGCAAGTTATATCCTCCATTATCGAGGAAAAGAAAAAGAATAACAAGGAGCCCTCCATAGCGAGCTTTACCGAAATACAGTCGGTTGTTATCCGGTTACTCAAATCAGAGATAAACGAGCTATGCAAAACCGGTGAGATTGACAAGCACAAGACCCTGAACGGGTGGGCATTCACTATCAATATTGAGAATAAATGAAAGACAGCTTTTTGATTTATAAATCATTTTATAAACCCATATCGAGATTATCTGACAAACAACTGGGCAGGCTGTTTCGAGCAATATTCAAATATCAACTTGGCGAGGAGGTTACGGTAGAGGAGGACATTGAAATGGCATTTGAGTTTTTCAAGAATCAATTCGAGATAGATGAACTCAAATATCAGGGCATTGTCGAGAGAAACCGGAACAACGGGCGTAAAGGAGGTAATGACAAAAACTCTGAAACGGTTAAATCAAAGTCCAGTGGGAGCCAAACGAGCCACTCGACCCCAAATAACCCAGTGGGAGCCAAACGAGCCAGTGGGGGCTTAAATGATAATGATAATGATAATGATAATGATAATGATAATGATAATGATTTAAAAGAAACTTCTCTATCGAGAAGCAAAGAAAAAGAAGAAGATTTTGGCAAAGACGTTGACAAGCCACTGACAGAACTGAGTGAAGAACTACTCTCAAATCAAACGTGGATAGAAACGCTATCGATGAACAACCACATCGACGAGAGCGAATCGAGATTATATATCGAGGCATATATCCGTAAACTTCAAAACGAGGGTATTGCAAGAAAAAGCGTCAGCGATGCACAACAACACTTTGCCCGCTGGTTAAGAATCGAACTAAAACGAGCACGAGATGAGCAATCCGGAATCCATCAAAAACCTAATTCCAAGACCAAACAGGAGCGATATGCAGAGTTTGCAAAAGCCATCGCCACCAAGCTGGCAACGGGAGATACTGGCAACTTACAAGACGGGGGAGAATCTGCTCTACCTTTTTAGCCCAGACAAGCAGACGGAATACTGCAAAAACGAGGAGCGTTGTTTCACCGGACATGCACCGAGTATTGCAAGAGTTGCCCGGACATTTGGAGATAGCGTAGCTGAATCATGGTTGTCTATACAGCTCTTTGAACTCGCTGAATTTTCAAAAGTTCGAAATGGCATGGAACCAGCAGATTTTATCGAACTGGCACGGACAATTATCTCCGGCTATGGTGATTTCAAGCTCACCGAGTTCATGGTATTCTTCCTGCGATTCAAACAAGACAAATACGATCAATTTTTCGGCACTTTTACTCCGGGTACAGTAACAAGGTCATTGATAAAATTTAATTCCGACAGAAAGGAACTATTGCGGTTCTATGAAGACAAAAAAAGGCAGGAGGAAAGGAAACGGGAATGGGAGCTGCGTGAAAAGGAGAAAGCGACACCCGTGCAGATTCAAGAAATTATCGACAAATACAGCAAAAAGGAAAGTTAAGTATGAAAGACATAGAGCTTTACAACGACTCATTCCAGAATTATAAAGTCTATGGTCTGCCAAAAGCGCAGCTGATTATAGCCGATGTGCCGTATAATTTGGCGAATAACGCCTACGCCAGCAACCCCGCATGGTATATCGACGGAGACAACAAGAACGGCGAGAGCGCATTGGCAGGCAAACAATTCTTCTCGTCCGACAGCGAGTTCCGTCCGGCCGAGTTCATGCACTTCTGTTCAAAAATGCTCGTGAAAGAGCCGAAAGAAGCCGGCAAGTCCCCCTGCATGATACTGTTCTGCGAATACGAACAACAGTTCAAATTCATAGAGTTAGGACGCAAATACGGGTTAAATCACTACATACCGCTGGTTTTCCGCAAGGACTTCTCTGCGCAAGTGTTGAAAGCAAACATGAAGGTCGTCGGCAACTGCGAATACGGTCTTATCCTTTATCGGGACAAGTTGCCCAAATTCAACAACAACGGGAGAATGATTTTCAACTGCTTCGATTGGGTGAGGGACAACACCACGCCCAAATGCCACCCTTGCCAGAAACCTGTCCCGCTTCTCAAACGGTTGATAGAGATATTCACGGACAAGGGCGATGTTGTCATCGACCCGTGCGCAGGAAGCGGCACAACCCTGTATGCGGCGGCCTCATTGGGAAGAAAGGCATATGGCTTCGAGGTCAACAAACAGTTCTATAACGACGCAAATGAAAAGGTCTTGAAAAGAATACAAGTCAGTTTATTTCAATAAATTATAAAATCATACAGATATGGGAGAAATAGAACTTATGAAAGGAGGAGAGCAATGATTGAACGATTAAAATGCTGTATCAACATTCTGTTTGCAAAGCAATATATCGTTTTTACGGCAGACAAATACAAGATAGGTAAGTTCGGATCAGGATATATCCGTACAACTAATAAAGCATTCTTACAAGCGGCCATTGAGGTTATAGAGGAAATAGATAGTCATCTTGTTGAAGTTAATGAGAAAAATTGATAGGTAATGAAAATAGAAGATATTGAAGATGCAGCATTAGACTGTGCCCTATTCGAGGATTATTACTATAATCCCCAATTGCAGCCTGCATATATAGATGGTTTCAAGCGTGGTACGAAATGGCGTATTGATTCAGTGTGGCATGAGGTAAGTGAAGAACCCGAAAGGAATAGAATATATCTTGCTCAACTTGGAGACAGTGCCTTTGATACCTTTTATGATTCCGAAAATTGGGTAAAATTTTCACGTGGAGTTAACATGCAACGTTGGGCATATGTAGAAGACTTGTTGCCAAATAAACAGGAGGAATAGCAATGAGAAAAACGATATTAGATGCCTGTTGTGGGGGAAAGATGTTCTACTTCGACAAACATGACGAAAGAGTTCTTTTTCAAGACATTCGAAAGGTCTCTACTCATTTATGCGATGGTAGATCATTTGAAGTAAATCCCGACATACAAGCCGACTTTACAAATATGCCCTATGAGGATAAATCTTTTTCGATGGTAGTTTTCGATCCGCCTCACTTATTAAGGAATGCTGGAAAGTCAAAGATGGCAGATATGTACGGAAGTTTGAACGAAAAAGCATCGCCAACAGGCTACCAACAAATTAAATATGGAGCTCTGTATTCAGATTGGCGTGATATGCTGGCAAAGGGATTTAAAGAATGTTTTAGAGTCCTGAAACCCGGAGGATTTTTGATTTTCAAATGGAACGAGACCGACATCAAAGTGTCGGAAGTTCTCAAACTCACACCTGAAAAACCAATATTCGGGCATATATCCGGCAAACGATCTAATACACACTGGATTTGTTTCATGAAAGAAATTATAAAGGAGGAATAAGATATGAAGATTAAATTATTGAAAAGATTAAGGAATGATATTTTACAAAATTTTGAATATCATGATGGTGGATGGAGTGGATATTATAGAGTTATCTATAAAGGAACTAGGTATGAGTCAGAAATAGTAAGCGGTTTAAATTATTTTCTTACAGGTGGATACTGGTTTATTAGAAAAGTTATTATCGAAGAAATAAAAAAAATGAGAGAAAAGTCTGATATTAAATTTATGTATATAAAAAAAGATAGTTAGATGATTAAAGGAGGAATAGAGGTTGAAAGACTTAAAAAGAAAAGAATATGACAGTACAAGAATTGATTGACGAACTTGAAAAAGTGGAAGATAAGTCAAAACTTATTAAAGTAGCTTCGCTTTATGAGACTAATGATATAAATCGTACAGTTAATAGCGATTATGTATTTATAATTTGGATTTAATTAATGGCGATTGAAATATGAAGAAAATAATGTTCAATGATAAAAACGGACTCACACAAGCCGTACTTGAAGGTATAAAAACTCAGACAAGGCGGATAATGAATCCACAACCGGAGGACTGTTCTACGGTACATCGTTGGTATAAATCAGCATATTGGAAGGACAAACCCATGAGTTTGGTTGTCAACGAAGATGGTAGTGTTTATTGTGAGTTCTGTGGTTATGGAGCAAAGCTGGAAGGTGGTAGCATATTCCGACTCCCGTATAAAGTAGGTGAAATCGTAGCCGTCGCTCAAAGCTACAATTCCTTTTACAATGATGAGTGCAATCCTAATTTATTCCCAAACGGTGCAGGCTGGACAAATAAAATGTATGTGAAGCCGGAGCTAATGCCACACCAAATCCGCATAACCAATGTACGTGTTGAACGGTTACAAGATATTTCAGATGAAGATTGTTTGAAAGAGGGAATAATAAAGGGGCAATGTGGTAGTGCAGATACTCATTTTATGGACGCATACTATGTTCCAAATGATATACAACCTTATTGTACGCCGCAAGATGCCTACGAAATTCTAATTGATAAAGTAAGCGGTAAAGGCACATGGGAGAGAAACCCCTATGTATTTGTGTATGATTTTGAATTGGTAAAGTGAAATTATGGAAGTAGATAAAATAGAGGCATTTGATTATATGCTCCACCTTTTTGAAGAGTGGCGGGATAATCATGAAACGATTAAGGGCAAGCCGTTTCCTAAACTTACAGCCATGAAGCTGCTGTTTTTGGCTGCTGCTCCTAAGAAAGATGGAGGCGATGACCTTTTAGACATATTCGATAATTTCTATGCTGTGCCATATGGCCCGGTGGAAATTGATGTGTATAATGCGATTCAGGAAGACAAAATTCCTTCATATACAGTTAATTATAGGAATATCGAACGAAAGGTTGATGAGCTATACAAGCCAAGAAATACAACCGTATGGACCAGTAGAGAACATGGAGATCTTTATAATCGAATACGGGACGCTGTAAATGACCTGAGAGAGAAAAACGAAAAATTGGTATTACTAAATGCCTTTGAACTAGTAGAGATTACTCATAGATGGTCTAGTTGGAATCGGGCGATGGATTTTGCTGAATTTATGGAGCAAATGAGTGCCAAGATGTCTATTGATTCTATTAGGGATTCAAGCAAGATATTCGATTTAAAATGAAATATAATCATGGAAGGAAAAGAAGTAGGAGTAGAGATGAAAGGGAATGCCTGTACATTCCCATAGAAAGCGAAATCACGCACTTTTCTTATCGCTCACCAAGAACGAAAAGTATTTAGACCTTTTAGGGTAAATCTTTTTACCGTTCTTGATGATATAACGGCAGAATATGCGGATTTTCCCACTTTCATTTTGAACTTGATCTTTCACATTAACACCTCCTTTCCGTTTTGCCTGCCGACCTGTATCGACAAGCTATAAGTTGCACCCTGTCAAGTGCAACTAAAAAAGCCCAAAGTTACAGGACATTGGGCTTAATGTCTTTCTCACACGAGAATGGACAAGATGATGGCGAATGACAGTTCGCCGGATCGGAGGTGTTAATGTTCCGAATCAAGTTCGATGCAAATCGACTTCGATATTTAGTTATCAAATATCAAATTAACTCTTTTAATAGTTTAGTTAACATTGTTGTATTATGAGTAAAAAGAAAATCTACATCTCCCTACCCATTACCGGCAGGGACTTCGATGAAGTGGAAAGTGAAATACTATACGTTTCGGGAGTCCTCGAAATGAAAGGATACCGTGTCGTCACACCGATAGACTTCGATGTAAACCCCGATTTGGACAAACCCTATCATGAACTTCTGGGAAACGATATAAAGGCTCTTATGGAATGCGATGAGGTATGCCTTTGCCCCGGTTGGGAAAAATCCAAAGGCTGCCAGTTAGAACATTTCGTGGCCCAACTATGGGATAAGGAGATAATAGAATTTGAACGATTAAAATACAGTAAGATATGGAAAGAAAAGTAGGAGAAATATTTGAGTACAACGGAGAATGGTATCAATGCATGGAAGGAACAGGATGTTATAGATGTGCCTTTTATGATAAGAATATTTGCATTGCTGATAATCCGCATTGTACATGTAGAAGTGATAAGAAGAATGTCATTTTCAAGAAACTTGAAAAGGTCGGAGAGCCGTATATGAGCAATGGCCATTTAATGCAAACATTATCTGGCGAGAAACAGCCTAATTCTATTCGTGACTATAAAACACGAATGTGTTATTATGCAAACTGTATATTAAGAATTGAAATCAAACAAAACAAAGAAGATATGGAAGAAAAGAAATTGAATTTTAAACCCTTTGACCTCGAAGCAGCCAAAGCTGGCAAGCCAGTATGTACTCGTGATGGTAGAAAGGCAAGGATTATTTGCTTTGACGCAAAATGTAATAAACCAATTGTTGCTTTAATATACGATTGTAATAAAGAAACTGTTTTGCAATATCTTGAAAATGGTAGATTTTTTGTCGACCAGATTGATAAATACGACCTCATGATGTTCCCCCAGAAGAAAGAGGGGTGGGTGAATGTATATAAATCATATAATGTAGGAAAGAAAATCCCTTGCATGGCAAGTATTTACCCGACCAAAGAGGAAGCAAAAAAATCTTCCGTAGTAGGATTTGACTATGTTGATACCGTTAAAATCGAGTGGGAGGAGTAAATATGAAGAAATTTTTATTGCTTTTATTAGTATCGCTTATACTAACAAGCTGCTATACAAATGGAGACTGTACAACTGCTGTAAAGGAAGCATACCCCGATAATGAGATATACCGGGTAGATGTAAATAGATTCATACTTATTGATTCCATAGGAATATGGTATGTGAATGCAAATATGGGTATAAAAGAACCATATACAGAAAAACAATTAGTTAAACTTTGGAATAATCATGGGAGAAATTGAATTTGGTAAATGTGAAATCTGTGGCAAAGAAGCACCATTAGAAAGGACTTATTTCTATTATCCTATTCATTGTGAATGCTGTGGTAGTAAGGACGAGAATGGACAAAAACAACATTTTGTAATGGTAGTACATTGCAAAGATTGTCCCGCTCCTATGCCAAAAGAAATACACCCGTTGCTCAAATCTATGCACGGTGAAGAACATAGAGCGAATATCACGAATATTTTGCCGACAGAAATTAGAGGTCAGTTTATTATAAATGATGAAATTATTAAGAAATAGCAAGTTATGTGGATAGCAAGGGACGAAAGTGGAAAATTGTTTATGTACTCGACTAAACCAGTTAAACGTAAGTATACATGGGGATTTAGAGACAAAAATACTACTGTTGTTGTATTAAGTGACAGTTTATTCCCAGAAGTGAAATGGGAAGACAAAGAACCAAGAGAGTTGATATTGAAATAATTATGTAAGACAAGTAAGTCATGAACATCGAAATATTGAAAGAGGAGTACAGCCGGAAGATGGAGAAGGCTCTGAGAAGGGGCGACTTCGATCTGTTTGACAACTTACGAAGGCAATACGACCGGCTACTGCAAACCCGTGAGCAAGTCACGGCAAAAACAATCACCGACACCATGAGCAAAGAGGACAAAGAGAAATGTAATCGCCTCCTGAGAAAAATCCCAGTGTTGGCGGACATTGCAGAATCCTCCGCCGTCGATTTACTTTCACTACTGAAAAAATACGACGGCACTGTTACCCTCCCTATGCTGGAAGAACTGCGGGCGTTCAACCACATCGCCCGTGACCTGCGATCCATCATAGACCGTGTAGGCGACGAATCTTTTGCCATTTCCTTTGGAGATACATGTGACAGGGTGAACGAAAAAATCGAAAGCATATTTGATGAAAATTAGGAGTAAAATATGAGTTATAAAAAATTATTTGAAACATGATTGAGAGTATATACAAGTCATATCCTTTCTGCGAAAATTGGGAGAAGAAACATTGCAAGAGTGTCATTGAGGAAGCCTATCAGTGGGGTGAACAACTCAAAAAGAAAAATATTAAGCAAAAAATTAATACAAGAATAAACATGATGAGATTTTATAATGGGACGAAGCAGGATATAAATGGGAACTTAAAAGTTACCAAAAGTTAAACTCCTGATTATGAGCAAAATAAGGTTGTAAATATTTAGTTAACTCACTGATAATGAGTATCTTTACAATACTAAAACAAACCAATATTACTAATAATTAAAAGACAAGAACGATGAAATACCAAGTATCAAAGAAAGGTTCAAGTGTAACATTTAAGTTTGCAACATACGAAGAAGCAGTTGATTTTTGCAACACAATGATTTTTTTGGAAAATGCAAGAGGAGCAGAATATCCAGAACTTACAATAAGTGAAATAAAATAAGATATATTACATAAGAGCAATGAACACATTTGATTTTTATCAGGACCGCAAAGTAACATGTTGGGAGCGTACTCAGTTTTCTATCGAAGCAGAAAGTTATAAAGAAGCGTTAGAAATAATAAAATCATGGGGAGGTGAAGATGTACTTTGTTTTGAAGATGACAAGCAGATAATGGTTACAGACGGAGAAACTTTATATGAAACATCAGAGGCTATTTCTCCTATTGATAACGGAGGTAGACCAACTATAGAAGTATTTGATAGTACAGGTAGCAAAATTACTGATAATGTCATGAAAACACGATTATGAAAGTATATAACTCAAATGGTATATTGGTAGCAGAAGGCTACTTGGTGTCCAATCCTAATTTTGTCCCCAAAGGTGAATACAAAGAAACAGAATTGGACAGATACAAGCGTAGTGTTGATTTTCGGATAACGAACTGTGGTAACAGGTATGAAATCATCTTCAATAAGCCTGTTGTTCTCAAAGAGACACGCTCTATCAAGCGCATAAGCAGCATTACGCATACCTTGTTACAGAAAAAGCCTTAGAAAGCCTGAAAAAGCAATATACTCACGCTTGCGATTTCTAATCTTATTATCATAAAAAGTTTATTTACAAATTAAATTATCATACAATGGACAAACAAATAGCATCTGTTTATGAAACATACGACTACGATAAGTTTCATATCATGGAAAAAGGGAATAGGGAAATTGACCATTACAAGAAGATTGCAACTCAAATGAATGAGCAATTCCTATTTACAGTTATTATTGTGAATGAAAAATTTGAAATAATAGATGGGCAAAACCGTTTTCTTGCATCAAAGGAACTACATAAACCTATAAGATACATCATAGTAGAAGGATACGGCGTTGAGCAGGTGCGTATGTATAATATGGAAGCTCGGAATTGGCAAAAAAAAGACTTTGTTAAATCCTATGCAGATGAAGGTAAAAAAGAGTATGTGAAGATAATGGAGTTTCAAAAAAGGTATCCAGATTTCCCAATCTCTATATGCGAATTTTTCTTGCGAATGTCTTTGACTTGTGATTATGATAAAAAGAGACACCTAAACCATAGTGCCATACGAAGAGGTCTTTTTGTTATAAAAGATTTTGAAACCTCATGCAAACTAGCAGATATGGTAATGGCTTATAAACCCTTTTGTGAAAACCAGAGTTCACCAATATACAGGAGAAGGGAGTTTGTAGCAGCTATTATAAAGCTATATCGATGTGAAGACTTTGACAATGAGCTCGTATTAAAGAAAATAAAACTCAATCCCCGTGCTTTCACTCCATGTGTAAATTCCGATGATTATATCAGAATGATCGAAGATATAGTGAATTTCAGAAGTAGGAATAAGGTGAGATTTAATGTATATTCAAAATAGCAATAAAGGCAGTAAATATCGCTGATTCTCTCACAGTAGAGTTTAAGAAATATATTTCATTTCTTAAATCTTGCTACCTGAAAGGAGTGTCAGCGATATTACTGTATCTGTATCAAATTTGCCGCTCAACGGAGAATGCTGGAAAACACTAAAACAGGCGAATATAGTAAATTAAACAAATTTAGTCTTAAAAGTATATGAAATTCATACACTTTTGCTATTTTTGAAAAAAAATCGTATGAAGTAATACGAAACATGCCTATGGACGAAATAACCGCTATATTAAACAGTGCCCGACCCGTTGATAATATTATCAATGACTTAAAAAGAAAATCCGTTTGTGTTCCTTCATGGGAATTTCTTATTAAAGCGTATGAACCATCATTCCATGAAATAGCCAAAGATACTATAACACGAAAAGATAAAATACGCAAAGACGGGACAAAAGAAGAAGCATCACGCATTTACATTGGCCTTGAAAAGCTACTTACAAAGCGTATGACTGAGTTCATGTTTGCCATTCCTGTAAAACGTATCTACCACAACACAGAAGGATTTGAAGTCCGCCAACAGATAGCAAAGGCTATAGAGGCAATTTACAAGTATGCCCGAATCGATACAGAAAATATTAAACGTGCAAATGCGTATTTCGCCTCATGCGAAATTTTCACAATTTGGTACGTAGTAGAAAAGCCCAATACATTATATGGTTTTAATAGTAAGTATAAGCTAAAATGCAAGACATACTCGCCAATGGAGGGAGTAAAACTATATCCATTGATCGACGAGCTTGACGATATGCTTGCAATGTCCTTTGAATACACCAAAAAGGTAAAGGACGAAGAAATTACTTATTTTGAGACATACACATCGGACAAACATTATAAATGGAAACAAAATGGTAAAGGTTGGGAACCTGTCGGTACTGTTGAACAAATACGATTAATGAAAATACCCGGTGCATACGCATTTAGACCTGTACCTATATACCACGGATTAACTCGTATTCGAAAAGAATTGGAATATACACTTTCTCGTAACTCCGACGTGATTGCCTATAATTCAGCACCAATTTTGAAAATAGCCGGAGGTATAAAAGGTGGAGAAGATAAGGGAGAAAGCCGTAGAGTTTACCGTGTGGAATATAATGGAGACGTATCGTATGTATCATGGTCGCAATCTATCGAAGCATTGAAGTATCACGTGGAAACCCTGCTTAAACTCTATTGGATGCAATCGCAGATGCCGGACGTTTCTTTTGACAACATGAAGTCTTTGGGGAACATAGGTTACGATGCCAGACAAATGCTTTTGACTGACGCCCACTTAAAGGTTGGAGACGAAAGCGGCTCATGGATTGAGCTTTTCGAACGTGAGGCAAGTGTCATCAAAGAATTTTTGAAGCACATGAACACATCATGGGCAAGCGAAATTGATAATATAGAGATTGAACATATCATTACCCCCTTCATACAACAAGATGAAGATGCCACAGCAGATCGCTTATTGAAACTTAATGGCGGAAAACCAGTCATGTCTCAGCTTGAATCTATCCAACAGGCAGGTTATAGCAATGACGCGCAGGCTACATTGGAACAGATACGGCAAGAGGAGACTATCACTTCACAAAGCAGGGTCGACAATATATTCGGAGAGTCAGCAATTTAAATACTGAAACATTATGAGAAAAAGAATATCAATGTGGCTAATTAAGTTATCTTATAAAATCAATCCACAAGAAAGATTGAGCAATATTGAAAGTGTTGATAACTACGAAGCAAGGAAACTTGGCGTCTGCCTTGTCCTGACTAAAAAAGAAATCAAGGATTACCGAAAGAAGAATAAAGTTGACGAAGGGTGGTCCAACCGTAAGGCTGTTGAAATGCTTGTCTGTGAAACCAAGAATGAGATACGCAAGTCAATCATCAACTCCATCAATCAAAAAGATTTGATTGAATATACAGTCTGCAAGGTTGGGGACGAGATCCATGTGAGAGGTGAAATCAAAGTGTACATCAAGAAAGAACAGTAAAATGAAAGTTCCAGTTGATAATATGACTTTCGCTGAAAGTCAATACCACCGTGGAGATAAAATTTGGACAGCCCAAACACTCTATGACTTTGCAAAAGTAAAAGAATACCCTATACTTGATATGCCCTTATGGAATATTGACTTGACAGCAGAGCCGTTTGAGTGTAATCAACTTCATAGTTTTATATTTCAGTGCAAACGGGTGAATCAATGTTCTCTTGAATATCCTATTATTCTTGATGATGTAGGACAAATCGCCGATGGATACCACCGCTTATGTAAAGCAATACTAGAGGGTAAAGAAACAATTAAAGCTATTCGTTTATTGGAAATGCCAGCACCTGACAGGGTTGAAAATAAATAATACGCAATGGCAAAGCCGAAAACTCCAAATCAGAAACGCAAGTACGGCGAGCTGAATAAACGGCTCGCCAAATACGTCATGCTTGTGGAATCCATATACGAGGATTTGAATTTAGAGGCGGCTAAAATAGTCGGAATTACCGATTTTACCATTGATAGTGATAGGCCGTTTATGTGGTCGGATTATCCCCAAACAAGAAAACGGATAAGAGACTTACAAGAAAGGTTCGTTGAGGACATCGGAGCTGTAATATATAGTGGCACTTCTGAAGAATGGAAAAACAGCAACGAAGTTCAAGATCTTCTTGCCAACAAAGTATTGCAAACTTATGGCGCAACCATAGGAAAGGAGAAATACGAAATCCTATACCAGCCCAATAATGATGCATTGAAAGCGTTTCAGCAACGTAAGGATAAAGGATTTACCATATCAGATAAGTTGTGGAATCAATCGACTCTGTATAAACAGGAACTTGAAGAAGCCATATCATGTGCCATTCAGAAAGGTACGAGTGCAATTACATTAAGTAAGCAAATCTCCAAATATCTGCTCGATTTTCCGCAACTACAAAAAGATTACAAGGAAAGGTTCGGAAAAGCTTCACGGGCAATGGATTGCGAGTATCGTTCTATCCGTTTGGCTGCTTCCGAAATCAATATGGCATACCGCCAAGCAGAAAACCTACGCTGGCAACAGATGGACTTCGTGGTGGGATATGAAATCAAATTAAGCAACAACCATACTTGCAACGGAAATCCTTTCCAAGACATTTGCGATATACTAGCCGGGAAGTACCCGAAAGACTTCCAATGGACCAGTTGGCATCCCCTTTGCCGGTGTTACAAGATACCCATTCTAAAAACCGAAGAAGAATTTTGGGAATGGGACGGTCGGAATGAAGCCACGACAGCAAGCGTGAACGAAGTTAAAGACGTACCGGACGCTTTCAAAAAGTGGATAAACGAAAATATACAGCGAGCAAAGAGTTGGGACAGCGCACCTTATTTTATTCGTGATAATGATAAATATATTCGTGAGGACTTTAAGGTAAATGTTTATAACAAGACAGAGAAAACCTTTGTTCGAAAGCGCAGGACAAATCTTGCTATGAGCCGTGTAGAGTATTACAACAAGATCTATCCGCATATTCCCGAAGTGCAGCAGGCTGCGGTCAATGCCTATACCCAAGCCATCTCCTCTGGCAACAAGTGGGCTACCAGTCGTGAAATTAACCGCCGTTTACGCAATGGAACGGAAGATGAATATGTGGACGTGGCAAGCCGTCTGATAAGTCAAGCCTTATCAAGGCTCCCCAAATATGAAGGTGTTGTTTATCGTGGAGAGACCATGAGCATAAAGAAACTTCAAGAACGGTTCCTTGACCATATCGGCGATGTAGTGTCCGATAAGGGTTTCATTTCGTCCAGCCTTTACATGGATACACCTATGAAGTTCATATCACATGCCGGAATACCCAAGAGTCACAAGCGTGTAATCTTTGAGATACAAAGCAAAAACGGACGCAATATCAGCAAAATATCAGAATTTAATGGTATATTTACACTTGAAAATCAACATGAAATTCTGTTTGACAAAGGAACTAAGTTCTTGGTTAAGAAACGTAGGATAGAAGGAGATGGCACTTATAGAATAATACTTGTAGAGCAATGAAGAAGAAATATAAAATAATCGGCGAAACGGAAAAAACCGTTACTTTTATCTATGGCGGTACAGAATGCTGCTATGCCAAATCCTGTTATTCTTCTATCGAGGAAGTAATTAAAGAGATTGATGAGGAAAGGAAACAAGAAAAAGAAGTAATCAAGCATATCGAAGCCCAGCGTGCTACTATGACACCCGAAGAACGCACCGGCTGGGACGAGGCCGACCGTGCCGTGTTTGAGCGTTGGCAAGATGAAGCCAATACTAATATGTACCTTGACGGCATTATCGATGAAGATGAAGACCCAGATTTCAATCCATTCAGGAAAGACGATAAATAGTGGCAACCATGAAGCAAATCAAACTATCAAAACAGGAGAAGCAAGTGTTGCGTTTAATCAGCAGCGGGATTGTCTGCCCAAACACTTATCCGCACCATATATTCATTTCGTGCGTAGACTCGTTGGAAAGATTAGGTCTTGTCAAAGGTCTATGGAACGAGGGGCATGAACTTGAAGATGTCCGCATAACGAAATATGGAAAAATTTATCTTGCCACCAATCCTAACTTGCGCAATCCCATAGACTGGAAATGGATTATAACTACCGTCATCGCAGTAGCAAGTGCCATATTCGGCGCTATGGCCTTGTTTGTGGCTTGCTCGATAAAATACGGATAATTCCTTTGATTTAAAGAATTGATGTTTGTACAACTCTAATTTGGCATTTGTTTACACACGTCTATTTTGAGGCATATAAAAAGCGGTGAGATTAATTTTTCATCGCTTTCTTTTCACCTTTTCTGTTACAACTTTTGGGGGCACTTCATTATTTGCATATATTGTAATTGTGCATTAAACGGAATTTCGCCTTAGGATTCACTGCCTTAGGAAATCGTATAATAGCCCTCAAAGGTTAATAATGTTGAATTATGTATGAAATTCATACACTTTCAAGATTCCATGCTCTAATTTTGTGCACAATAATTAGCATTACCTCGTAAAATTCAATACTTTTGTAATGCTTACATGATAATGGTAAACCATTTCGCAGGGCAAGCGGTTAATTTGCTCAATAGAAAGTTGGGCTTTTTTTATGCCTATACTTTTATATATTGGCGGTTGCCTATACGTAGATATTTCGCTCTGTGGAGTGGAACCCATTATCTGTAAGCAGCGTATATGGCAGCCGCTTTTTATGTTTGCCTATAACATATCTTTAAATGCTTACAGATATGCAATCTAACATTCAAATTTTTAATTCACCTAAATTCGGTGAAATCCGTACTGCCGGTACAAGCGATGATCCTAAATTTTGCTTAGGTGATTTATGCAGATGTCTTGGATTATCATCAAAAGGCGTAAATCAGAGACTTAGTAAGGAGGTAATTTCAACTTACCCCCTTGAAACAACAGGAGGCATACAACAAATGTTATTCGTTAATGAAGACGGAATGTATGATGTTATTCTTGATAGTAGGAAGCAAGAAGCAAAATCATTTCGCAAATGGATAACAAGTGAAGTCCTTCCGTCAATCCGAAAGACAGGCGGCTACATCTCCACCAAGCAAGAAGACACACCAGAAGAAATCATGGCACGTGCACTAACCATTGCAAAAGCCACTCTTGCCAAAAGAGAAGAACGATTAAAACAGCTCGAAGCTGAAAATGCCCAGAAACAAATTATCATCGAGAGAAAAGACGAGGAAATATCAATAAAGGACGATACTATAAAGGTCCTCGCCCCCAAAGGTAAATGTTACGATGAAATCATGTCGAGTGAAGGACTTGTGACGACAAACATGATAGCGGCATTCTTAGGTGTATCGGCTATAAAACTGAACAAACTACTCTGTGAATGGGGAGTTCAATACAGACAATCTTCTGTTTACTTCCTCACGGCCAAATACCGCAGTAAAGGATTTACCAAACATGTCCCCTACCCTTATATGGATAACGGAGTACAGAAATCAAGAGAGCACATGTATTGGACCGAATCAGGTAGAAAGTTTGTCATTGAATTGTTCAATACCAAACTCTCGGCATAATATCAGCTATAACCATAAAGTTATTATAAATCCAAAGGGGCGGTTTATCCGCTCCGGGTTACCCTACCCTAATAGGGTGCTTTTATATGTTTGTTAAATTATAGACGGGGCAGCCGCTTGTGAAAGTAAGCTATCCCACCGGTAGCGGACGTGTCCGGGAGGATTCCCGCTATTCCTAACATCGTTAAACAATAAACTTTTTTTATATGGAAACAACCGAATTAAAACAAGATGAGCAGACAGTAGAAGTAATCGAACATCGTAGCGTCGATACCATGCGTAACGCAGTCATCAGTGGACAGACAAGGGAGTTATTAATCATGTTGGCAGGATTGCGAGATATAGAGAACTCTTTTTGCAACTGGAAGAACAAGTACGGAATTGTATCAGATAATGATACAGATCACTTTATACAACTAACAACCCAATGCGGAACCTTGATACAGGAAAGTATCATTAAGTCTATAAATGACAATTTAGGCCGATTGGATTTTAAGGCGATATGAAACGTAATATTTTAAGCATTAATATAAAGATACCGATGTTTATAATATATCGGATCCCAATTTCCTGAACATCTCCCCTCCGAGCTTACAAGTAGGAGGGGTCAGCCAATTATCAAGCTAATAAATCCTCGCAAAAGTTTGCTTTTATGGAAACTTTTGTATATCTTTGCAGAGTAATAATTTGAACCTTATGAGCGGACGAAGAATAAAAATAGCATTTATGGACGCAGCAAGGGAGTTTGTTTCTTCCTTACCAGAAAAGGCGCAAAAGAAAATAACCTATAATCTCCTTAAAGTGGAGGGAGGGGAAATAGATAAGGAACTCTTCAAGAAGTTGGAGAACTCCGATATATGGGAGTTTCGGACGCTCTTTAACGGGGTATGTTATCGCCTGTTTGCTTTTTGGGACACGGAAATAGAGGCTTTGGTAGTAGCCACTCACGGGATAGTGAAAAAGACACAGAAAACGCCTAAAAAGGAGATAGAAAAGGCGGAGAAATTGAGAATAGAATACTTCAACGATAAAAACAAATAGCTATGGCAAAGATGAACTTAACTCCACTTAGCGTGGTAGTAGATGAGGTTTGGGGAGAAAAAGGCACTCCCGAAAGGGACGCTATGGAAGCTCAACTCAAAGATGATTTGCAGGCTTATTACATTGGAGAGGCTATCAAGGCAGAAAGGCTCAAACAGAACCTCACACAGGAAGAGTTAGGGGCTAAAGTAGGTGTAAAGAAGTCGCAAATATCCAAACTTGAAAGCGGTAAGTGTATAATAACACTTCCTACTATGAGCAAAGTTTTTAAGGCTTTGGGAATTACAACGGCCACCCTTGATTTGGGAATAGGCGGAAAGGTTGCTTTGTGGTAAGAATATAAAGCAGGATCCATAACGAGGAGGACGCAAAACGCCCTCCTTTTTTGTCTCCTTATACTTTAAATTTAGATCGTGATTAGGTAATAAATAAACTTAAACGAGTTACAAATGAAATCATTGCTTCATTCATAATCTTTAATTCAAATCCAGACAATACTATCCTACAATCGAGAGATACCGGCTTAAAGATTCTATTTCAGCCCGTATAACGACCTTTTGGAACTCTGCCGGATTGTTCTCCGTATGAGAGGCTTCCAGTGCCTTGTAATAGCTTATTTTGTCCTCGTTGCTGCCTTTGAGATTTACCAGCGTATAACCGTTGCGGAGTAAGTATAGATTCATCAGAAGCCGAGATGTGCGCCCGTTCCCGTCTATAAACGGGTGTATGCGTACCAACTCATCATGAAGGTAAGCCGCAATGAGCACCGGGTGAATGCCTTGTTCCTCCATTTCGGCAAACCTTGTCATAAAAGCTTCCATTTGTGGTTGTATCAAATACGGCTGTGGAGGAACATGTGTACTTCCCGAAATCATAACAGGCACGCACCGATAACGTCCGGCATTATCTCTATCTATGCCATGTAGCACAATAGCGTGTATTTCCTTGATTGTGCGCTCCGATATTTCCATACCTCCCTTTGCAAAGTCCTTTATGTAGTCTATCGCTTCAACGTGGTTAATCGCTTCAAGGTGTTCCCGCATTGACTTTCCGGCGATAGTAACTCCCTCGTTCACTACTAACTCCGTTTCTTGCAGTGTGAGCGTATTTCCCTCGATCCGGTTGCTTTCATAGGTGTATTCAATGGCAAACGCATTCTCTATCTTTTGCAGGGCATCCGGTGGTAATGGGCGCAGCCCCAACAAACGGGCTTTCAACGTGTCGCATTGAAGTAATAGCTTTGTTATTTCCTCGTTCATGGCTTAATCTTTTGACTCAATTACCTTTAACTTCGCTCCACATTTAGGACACGTCAATACAGTAGTATCTATATTGGGGCGTACTTCTTCTGGTGATACAAACAATTCCCATATATCAACTCCTAAATTAGAAGCAATTGAAGTAAGAACTTTAATTGAAGGATTCCCTGATATATGTTGGTTCAATGCACTTTGGCTAATTCCCATTCTTTCGGCTAACTCTTTTGTAGTTATACCTTTTTGCTCAATAATATCTCTTATTCTCATATCCTAAAAGTTATTTCTGTTACAAAAGTCGTTTTTTTATTAGTATATGCAAGCTATATCTTGTATAAATAAAGTTAAATACAAGATAAATCTTGCTCAAACCATTGTAAATACAAGATATAACTTGTATCTTTATATCATAAAACTAAAACAAAGATATGAAAACAAAAATCAACAAATCGCAACTTTTCAAAATGGCATGGTCAATGTATAAACGCTCTATCTCGGTTCTCGGCCGTGAGTTCTGCCAATCGTTCAGTGCTTGTTTGAGGAACGCATGGTTTAAGATGAAAGCGGAAGCCCGCAAGGCAGAAAAAGAGGCTCGCCGGTTAATGAAAAAGTCGGGACCCGCACAAAAGCCCGAATCGATTGTATTCGACTCAGCAATGGAAAGAGGTATAATAGAGTATTACAGAAACCAAAGCGGGCGTTATTGCGGAGATTGATACACCAAATACACGTGCTCTTCCAAAACAACAAGAGCGGTGGCCCGGCTATATCACTGTGGAAACAAAAGCCGGGTCACTTTAATAAAAACCAATAGATTAAACCTATTGTCCGTGATACTCCATTTCATTCATATTTCATTTCAAGTTACCAAAAGTTAAACTCCTGATTATGAGCAAAATAAGGCTGTAAATATTTGGATAACTCACTGATAATGAGTATCTTTACAATACTAAAACAAACCAATATTACTAACAATTAAAAGATAAGAGATATGAAAGCAAGTAAATCTTTAGAGACGAGAATAAAAGAAGTTATCACTAATAACAACGGTGAATGCCCATTGAAAAACGCTGTAACAATTAAATCCAGACAATACGTAGGATTTAATTACGACACCAATGAACACGAATATGTAATGTTATATTGGTCGATAAAAGAAGTTGTTAGATGCGGCAAAAGAGGTGTTGTTTATGTTTCAGACGGTATTAATCAATGGCGACCATCAGAGCTTTCAGAATCTGAATGTGAAGCTATAATGAAAGAAATAGCATAAGTTTAATCAGCAGGACTTTTTCCCTGCAAATACATAAGAGCAATGAACACATATTACAAATTTGCGCCAAACGTATTTTTGGCAAAGTGCGAAGAAAAGCACGAAAGAGGTGAGGAAATTCTAGTTACAACCAAGTATGGAAAAGAGAATGAAAGTATCGTTTTTAATCTGATATTTGAGCGTGACGGATTCTATTATTACTCCATCGTAAGGGCTGACGGATTCAACGTACAAGAATGGGCAAAACGTAGAGCCGAACGTAGACGTGAATGGTCTGTATCAGCAAATAAAAAAAGTCATGAATATTTCGAAAAGTCAAATAAGGACAGAGATTTTCTTTCACTTGGAGAACCTATTAAAATAGGACATCATAGCGAAAGACGACACAGAAAAGCAATAGCGGATGCTTGGAGAAACATGGGTAAAAGCGTTGAATTTAGCGACAAAGCAACAGAACATGAAAGAGAAGCCGAATACTGGGACAAGCGTGCTACAACCATCAACCTATCTATGCCGGAAAGTATTGACTTTTATGCGCACAAGCTGGAAGAAGCCAAAGAATATCATGAAGGTGTAAAGTCAGGCAAATATCCTCGTGAACACTCCTACACTCTTACTTATGCCAAAAAAGCAGTAAATGAAGCTCAAAAGAATTATGATCTTGCAGTAAAATTATGGGGTGGGTAATAAGTGATGAATAATCATTGTTAAATCTGACGGATAAAAATCGTATGCTGTCATCGATATTTTACAATCATTGGATAATGAGAAAACTTTCTGTTTGTATCTTGACAAGGACGATTTAAGGAATGAGTTAGAAGATATGATTAAACGATTCATTAAACGGACAGAAAAGAAAATCAACGAAAATCTATAAATCATCAATTATGACACAAAAAGAAGCATTAAAACAATTAGAAAAGTACTGTCATGCTAATCGAATGCATCTAACCGCTTCGTCATTCTCTTATGGGTATTATGCGTTCGTAATACACGACGAATCATTTACCGGGGATAGAGTAATAGAAGGGGGCATTCCATGTCACAGGATAAGCGGGTATCTGAAACCCACAGAATTGTTGATATGGATTGATGGGTATCATGCAGGATTGCAAAATTCAAAACTAAATAAAGGGGATATAGAATGAAATACAAATTCAGAATAATCGAAACCTACTCGAAGGTAGTGGAGGTAGAAGCATAAAACATGGATTCCGCTCATGAGAAAGTAGAAGAAATGATAAACACAGAAGAAATCGCCCTTACTGACGATGATTTTGAAGACATCGAAATTTACCCTTATGGAAACCAAAACAAGTAAAGCTATATCCCTACTCCACTCCGGCTATTTGAAAGAAGCATTAGCTATATTCTCTACTTTTCGAGTTGGTTTCTCCAAAGAAGAACGTAGAACATTGAAGATAGCACATGAATGCCTATCCGGTAATTCTGTTTTCTATCGACAACTCGGAATTGATACCAGCGCAGAGGTGGAGAAAAGCAAGTCAATTTTGATTGCTAAATACCTGTAAATCAAAAAAGTTAAACAAAGTTTAAGCGCATGAAATAAAAGACATAACTCATTGGTATTCAATATATTATTTATATCTTTACATGTCAAAAATAACAAATTAATCAATAAGAGCAATGAGAACAGCAACATTGAAAGAGCCATATAAAGGCTATAGAAACATAATTCTAATCGAATATTGGCCGAACATACATAAATGGGAAGTCGAGATTTGTGGAAGTGGTAAACATATTTTTGTATATGAAGAAGAATTTGAGGAGGATTAAGCCATGACATACGAAGATTTGAAAGAAGAAGATGTTAATAAGATGCGGAATCTTAATCGCAAGAATCACTACTGTCTATCTTGCAAAGAATTGGAATCACTTGCCAAGAAACATCAAAACCATCGCAAAATTGGTGATGAATATACCTGTTTACTTATAGAATATCGATTAACTGATATAAATTTCCATACCGAAGCGTCATTGTTACACGCTGGAGAATATGAAAAAGTCATAGAAATAATAAAAACGTGGTAGTTTAGACAATTTTAGCACTAAAAGTGCATGAATTTCATATACTTTTTATATATTTACACCGTAAAAAGAACAAAAAAATGAAGATTTTTACATCGTATTTCGGGAATAGCCGAAAATTGAAAGAAGCTGGAATTAAAATTATTTGCGTAGCCATTGGTAAACCCAGATTTATAGCTGGTATTCCACAAATGCTGAATGTTTGCCCGACTCGTTATATGGTAAGTGGACCTTGTTCCCACGATGAATACCTAAAACTTTACGACAGAATATTGGCAAGCCAAGATGCGAACCAAGTCGTGAAACAAATTGAAATGTTAAGCGGAGGAAAAGACGTTGCTCTTTGTTGCTACGAAAAACCGGGTGATTTCTGCCATCGCCATATTTTGGCAAAATGGATCACAGAAAATACTGGTATTGAAATCACAGAATTTGGAGTTGTTGAGAAGAAAGAGCCCAATTATGAACAAGCGAGTTTGTTTTGAAAATAATGCCAACCATCAATAGCGTTTGATGGGATGCTGTCAGATTTGCCAAGCAAGCGGTGGTTTGACAGCATTGGTTTGGTTGAATGGCGAAGTGATTAACGCAACGGTCTGCAAAACCGTTATTCGTGGGTTTGAATCCCACTTCAACCTCAGAGATAAGAAATAACGACCAAAGTACAAGGAAGGGCAGTGAAAATTCTGATAAACGGTTTGCAGGCTGCCCATATTGCGGAAATAGCTCATCGGCAGAGCGTTGGCATTCCAGCCAAAGAGTGGGGTTCGATTCCCTGTTTCCGCTCAACCCTTATAGTAGCGATAAGCAAAAGCAAGAACATTAAAGCTTGTGCAGTTTACGGGGTGATAGTAATTGCTATCTGACACGACTGAAAGAAGCCGAAGAATTGCATAAGTGTTCTTGCAAGTAGCTTGGATTTGTGTTTAGTCCTGTCGGGAATACGCTTGGCAGACTTAGCACAAAATGTATATGAAGTTATATACAACTTAAATATATGGACGAAAAAACGATAACAAATCCTTTAAATCAAGGACAAGAGAACTCTAATGATCCTATCAAAATTACAGTGTTAGGGTGTGGTAATGTAGGTGTAGCCATAGCAGCAGATTTATCTATTGGCGGACACGACGTTTCTTTGATTAAAACCTCCCACTCGAAAGAATCAGTTTTTTACAAAATCCGTCAGAACAATAACCGTGTATTGCTGAAAGAGAACTGTAGTTATAGAACTGCTGTAATCAATGAAGTATCTCATGACATTAGCAAAGTAACAAAAGCTGATGTCGTCATTGTGACAATTCAAAGTACCTATCACGAAAATCTTATCGAGAGAATAAGCAAGTTTCTCAACGGGAGCCAGATTGTAATTTGCATTTGCAGTTATATGTCATCTTTCTACTTCAAAAAGCACTGTTCTTCAATGCCAGTCATAGTGGAAACTGCTGGCCCATATCTTGAAGGACGAATAGAAGAAGATGATGTCCCCGGAGAAGTCGTATTCCGGGTTGGGTGCAGGCTTACAAGAAGCCCATTGTCTATCTTCCAAAAAGAAATAGCAGGGGAGTGTATGGATAGAATCCGTCAACTATATAAAGGTTTCAGCAACGAATACTCAGTATTGGAATCCGCATTACTCAACCCTAATATGGTTTTGCATACCGTTGGATCCATAATGAGCATTCCAAGAATAGAATACAGCAAGGGAAACTTCTGTATGTATAGGGAAGCATACGCCCGTGGTAATGATGCGACCTTTAAGGTTATGCTGGATTTGGATAAAGAGAAACGCAAGGTTTTAGAACGATTAGGTTGTAATCCTATCGATATTTTTGTCGCAGGAGGTTTTCTCGGTGACCCTATAAAGAGTTTTTACGAATACTCTGAATCCAAAGATAGGGCGATAAGTCCTACTTCAGTGCGTTCAAGATACATCACGGAAGATGTTTCACAAGGTCTTATCCTGTTGGAAAGCATTGCCAAAAGAATAGGCGTAGACGTTCCCATTACAACATCTCTCATCAATATTTCAAGTGTAGCTTTAGGAGAAGATTTTAGAGAAAACGGAAGAACTATCCAGAGATTAGGTTGCGAAAAGTATATAGAAGAACTTTGCGAAACAAGATATGGATATTAGCACAGACATAAAAACACGTACATTTGGTGTCGAGATTGAGATGTGTAATCTTGATCGTAGTAAAGTGTCATTGCCAACAGGATATTCATGGAGTAAGGATGAGGATATTGTTAACACAGACGGGACGTGTAATAAGAGATTTGGTGGCGAAATTAATACTCCACCGCTAAGACTTTGCTTGAAAGATTTGCACGAATTGAAAAGTGTATATGAATCTATGGTAAATGCAGGAGGTGTAATCAAATGGAGCGTCTATACACATGTCCATATCTATGCTGGGGATTTGTCGGTGGAGCAATTAAAAAATATCTTTCTTTTCTTTTATGTATGCTATCCGTTCATCAAAAAGTATGCGAATATCTCAGAATGGGACGAAATGGTTTTCAATCTCATGCCGATTCCTACTGAAAAATATTATAATGGTGTTTTGCAATCCAAAACATTTGACGACATAAGAGAATTATTTACTAACAATTCAAAGAAAGGTTTTATCCGTCACGCAATTAACATATCATCATATTTTAAGACTAAGACTATAGAGTTTCGCACCTATCATGCTACAACAGATTTTTATATGGCGATGAATTGCGTTTACTCTACGTATAGAATGTTTTATTATGCCATAAATCATACGTTGAATGACTTTCAATTACTACATACCTACGAGGAGTTCAAAAAAGTTACCGGACTGAAATACGAAACACCTAAGGAGCTTATTCCGCTACTCTATCAAGGCAACCCATACAATGCGATAGAAACGTTTCAAACAAGACCGATAGCATTCAATTCCAAACAGGCTTCGGCTCTATATGAGGCAATGAAAGAACATGGGCACAAAGAGGTATGCATAGTAAACAGCTTTTTATATAACTATGAGTTGTTTTTCATGGATAAAATGGATGTGTCTATTTTTAGTCAAGACCCATATTGCCATTTGCTGTATTTGCTATCCAATGGAAAAATGTCGCTGACGTATAACAACAGTCTGGAATGGCTGGAGCAGTTCAACAACAAGACACCATCAAGGCAGCTTGCGTTGGCTCTGTATGCAAAGGGCTTGCAGAAGTTCTGTATGAGCCAGTCTGCAAGGAACGATGCTATTCTCGATGCGATAAAGTATAAGGCAAAAGAGTCCATTGAATACACGGAGAAGTCAAGTGAGAGGCTTATGTCGCTGCTTACTACCTGTGAATACCATCGAGGCTCTCTTCAAGAAGCAATTGATGGAAAGAAAGTCATCTATTTTAACTATGGTAAGGATAAGTTCTTAAAGAGGGCGTTCAAGCTGATACGGGAAAACAGTGATATGGAATCGGACATTCCCGTTATAAGGAATGACTATTACGAATTGGTGGAAAGGTTGCCAAAAGACACTTGGTTTTACTTCATCAGCAATAGTCCATACCTTAGTAATATGCACAAAGTTGCTATCTTCAATTCTTCAGGAGGCGAAAGGTGGTCGGCTGGTCGTTATCTTTATTGCAACAAACCTTGCATAAACAGTCAGTCAAACACTTCATACTCATCCAGTATTGATACCGTTGATGAGATAGTTCCGCCTGATGATTTGGGTATAGATAACCCGGATGCTCTAAGGATATTGAAGGTAAAACCGGGTTACTTGAAAGGATTGCAGAAGAAGTATGTCAAGAAAGTGGATTCTGTAAGTTCATCCACATATCCTTTTGTAGTCATGTACGGCAAGTACACGCTGGGTGGTTTTGGATTCACGTTACCACAACACAATGGGTATGATCTGTTTCAACTTACTGATTTTTGCACGAATAATGCAATTCCTAAACTTAGTAAGTTTATTTTGTACTGCATACAAACAAAAGAAGTACAAAGAATATTGAGCCGCTCTATGCACAAGTTAGTGGAGAAGGTTATCAGCTGTGCTTATACCCACAAACCGGTAAGTATGAAATATCGGGGTGTTTATACAAAAGTGAAAGAGCATTGCACATCATCATATCTTGCTTATAGCGGGCAACTTGGTGTGTATTCAAGCTATAAGGAAGTAATAGAAAAGTACCATAAGCTATTAGAAAATGGGCAACGAAAATAGATGGAAATACGATCAGGTGGACATCAGCCTTATAGATGAGGCGGAAATGAACGCCAACGAAATGACTGGAGAGGATTTTGCCGCCCTATGCGATAATATTGGCAAATCCGGATTGAGTAGCGTCCCGTGTTGTTACAAAAAACAAGACGGAAGATTTGTGATGATAAGCGGGCATCACAGATTGAGGGCTTGTAAGAAACTGCGTTACTCCAAGATAGGCATTCTTTATTGCGATGAAGATGAGCTTACGAAAGATGAGATTATAGCAATCCAGCTTTCCCATAACTCCTTACATGGAGAAGATAACAGGAATATCTTGAAGAAATTATTTGAACAAATTCAGACCATCGAGTTCAAGAAGTTCGCCCACATCAACATCGACGAAATTACACCGGTTGATACGAACGGTATAGATATATCCGTGATGAAGGAGACTTTCACTTTCTCCATTATCCTTTACCCAAACTCGTTTGATGCACTAGACAGTCTGTTTGGGGACATAAGGGAGCAGGCGAAGAAAAGCGACATCGTATTGATTGCAGACCATGAACCTAATGAGGAGATGCTGCTTAAGTTGCAGAAAGAAATAGGAGACCAATTCAACATCAAGTCTCCTGCAATATGCTTTTCTAAGCTGCTTGATCTAGCAAAGGAACGTTTAACCGAAATACAGAAAGACAATGATTTGGGTAATAGCGAATCGTAAAGAGGAAGACGGCAGCTTTCCCACGTACAAGTATTATAAGAAAGCCTTTGCCGATGGTAAAATAGACATATTTTGTGCGGATAAGGATGATGATTTCTCTTTTCTCACGAAAGAGGATATTGCTTTTATTCGGGCAAGAGACGAGAACATCAATCAACATGTTAGAAAAGCTCAGGAAAGAATCGGATTTGCGTCCACGCTTGAATCTTCGCAGACTAACTATCTTACTCATGATAAGGAAGCTGTTAAATCCGAATTGTACAAATGTGGCATTCCGTTTCCTCTGACAGTTGGTCCCAATGATGTGGAAAGAGGTTTCGTATATTTCGTTAAACCAAAGTTTGGCGAGAATAGCGTCGGAATAGATTCAAACAGTATATGCTTTACTAAGTCGCAGGTCATAAATAAATGTCTATTTCTTCACAAACAAGGCATAGAACCAATGATAGAACGTTACATTGACGGGAGTGATATAACCACTTCTGTAATATACTCAAAGAAAGATAGCTCTTTAAAGACATACTCTGCTTTTACGAATGCCAATAACACGGATGGCATACAAACGGATGAAACAAAGCGAAATTACAGCTTCAGTGCATCTGCCTGCAAAGATGAATTACTTGACAGAATTGCGAAGAAAGTGTTTGAAGCGGTAGGTGCTAAACATTACCTTAGGATAGATTTCAGAATGTCCAACCAAGTACCATATGTGATAGATATTAATATGATTCCCGGACTTTCTCCCAATGGATATATGGCTAAGTGCATGAAAGAGCATGGCATAGAGTACAATGATTTTATACGAATGGTCGTAAACAGTGCGTTCTAACTGATAATTAAAAACAAATAGAAATAAGCAAATTCAACATTTAAAAACTGTGATATGGCACGATACAAGAAAATCCCGTATGAAAAGGTCGCTGAGGTTTATACTAAGAAAGCTGGTAATATATCATCTACGTGTACTTCTCTCGGCATAGACCGAAACACATTTACCGCATGGCGTAAAAAGTACCCTAAATTGAATCAACTACTGTCAGATGTTGATGAGAGTTTAATCGATTTTTCTGAAAGCAAATTGCTTGAACAGATTAACGCAGGCAACCTTACGGCCATCATATTCCATCTCAAGACAAAAGGCAAAAAACGTGGCTATGTGGAAAGCGTTGAGCAAAACGTGAATGTCAATCCATTTGAGAAACTGATGCAAGAATTGCCTGATGATGAGGAATGAGCCATGTACGCAAGGACATACGCTACTTAAAGTCATGGATAGAAGACTGGAATAGGTTTTGCCGTGATGTTTTGAAGGTTCGTTTAGACAGCGAGCAGCAATCTATCATATCCTCTGTCCAGTACAATCCTATGACAGCTGTTGCATCAGGTACAGCTCGTGGTAAGGACTTCGTTGCAGCATGTGCTGCTATGTGTTTTATGTACCTCACTCCACGTTGGAAAGATGGCAAATTATCCAAGAATACAAAAATTGCCATGACTGCACCAACAGCAAGGCAGGTATATAACATCATGATGCCTGAAATCTCACGACTATTTAGAAATGCAGAATTTTTACCCGGTCGACTTCTATCTGCCGGAATAAGGACTAATTATGAAGAATGGTTCCTGACGGGGTTTAAGGCTGGTGATGACAATACTGAAGCATGGTCTGGGTTCCACGCTGTGAATACAATGTTCGTCGTTACTGAAGCATCGGGTATTTCAGAAGCAACATATAATGCTATTGAAGGTAACTTACAGGGAAATTCCCGTTTACTCATCGTGTTTAATCCCAACATAACTACGGGTTATGCCGCACGAGCCATGAAATCCAATCGATTTGCGAAGTTCCGGTTAAACTCACTCAATGCAGAGAATGTAGTCAAAAGGAAATTAGTCATTCCCGGTCAAGTAGATTATGAATGGGTAAAAGATAAAGTGATAAATTGGTGTTCTCCCATTCAGAAGGCAGATTTTAATGAAGGAGAAGGTGATTTTAAGTGGGAAGATGGTCTATACCGACCTAATGACCTTTTTCGTGTCAAGGTACTTGGAATGTTTCCAAAAGTCTCCGAAGATGTACTTATTCCGTATGAATGGATAGAGATTGCAAATGATAATTGGAATCGATTACAAGAAGAAGGTTTTACACCGTCTAAATCATGTAAGATTGGTTCTGATGTTGCTGGTATGGGTCGAGATGAAAGTGTACTTTGCCCTCGATACGGAAACTATGTCCCTAAATTTGAAGTTCACCAATCTGCTGGAAAAGCGGATCACATGCATGTCGCAGGAATGCACATCATATATCTTTCTGACAAAAAATCCAAAGCGTACATCGATACAATAGGTGAAGGAGCTGGAGTATATTCTCGACTGGAAGAACTCGGATATAGGAATGTTTATTCTTGCAAGTATTCCGAGAGTGCAAAAGGCTTGCATGACCTTACCGGACAATATGAATTTGCCAATATGCGAGCTTACTGCTATTGGTCTTTACGTGATTGGCTTAACCCTAAGAACGGTTTTGGGGCGGCTATTCCCCCTTGTGACAAACTCATGGAGGAAGCAACCGAAACACACTGGAAGTTCCAAAGCGATGGACGGATTATAATTGAACCGAAAGAAGAAATCAAGAAACGTATCAAACGTTCGCCAGACTATATGGATGCACTAGCTAATACATTTTATCCATTTGACTATGATTTTATTAGTGACGAAGAATTACTAAAAGACTTTTTATGATCGCTATAAACCTCTATCTTTGTATCGAAGACTGTCTTATTATTTATTAATAATTGCAGTTTTCATTGCTCTTATGTACGCCGGCTTGTGAAAGTCGGCGTTTTTGATATTACAATATCCAAGTTACCAAAAGTTAAACTACTGATTATGAGCAAAATAAGGCTGTAAATATTTGGTTAACTCGCTGATAATGAGTATCTTTACAATACTAAAAAACAACCCAATTAAAACATAATAGCAATGAAAGCAACAGACCTTTTCAATTATAAAAAAGAAGATTTTGAGACAATAGAATCTTTTTCAAAGAGGGTATATGAAACAGCCAAAAGATACAGAAGTTCATTACACTTTACACCGCAAGAAAGCTACCATGTGTTAGTGATTCTCTCAAAGTATTACAAAGAAAGTGTATCTGACATTCTTTCTGCAATAAGAGACATTGAATTTAGATGTGCTTCAAAAAAATACAGAATACAATGGGTAAAGTGTTTAGCTGACCATTATTTAGTGATAGATAAAAGATAATAACCAGCAGGGGGGAAATCCTTGCACAATATATAAGAGCAATGAAAAAGAAAGCAGTAGAATACAGCATAACAGCAAAAAAACAAGATTTTGAAGTTGTCAAAGTTTATTCTTCTATAGACTCTGCTAATTTCGCAAGAAAGTTCTATCATGAAGATATTCTTATTTACGAAAGTGCATTCATTATATTGATGAACAAAGCCTGCAATATAACCGGGTATGCTAAAATCTCTCAAGGAGGAATATGCAGCGCATTAGCTGACAAAAGATTGATTGCCAAATATGCTATTGATACCCTCTCTACTAATGTCATATTCGTTCATAATCACCCAAGCGGTAACAAAAACCCTAGTAATGAGGATATAAAAATGACTCACTCCCTTAAAAATCTATTAGATATATTTGATATAAAATTATTAGACAGTATTATTCTAACTGAAAATGATTATCTTTCAATGAACGATGAATGCCTTATATAGTATCTCAGCTGCAACCTCACACGCAATTTTCAGATTCACTGATGAAACAATCTTTGCCATTCTCAATAGAATAACTGGATAATAACGCAAATTCACTTCCACTTGCCTTTGGTTACTTGATGATAAATCTCTCATTCCCAGCCATCTTGTTTTTGTCTTGCTTTGTCTTATTCTTTATTAACCTCTTTTCTTAAAAAAAATAAAACTCGATCAATATTTTATTGAAAAGTGTATGAAATTCATATACTTTACTGTATATTTGCAAAAAGCGTATGAAGATGTACGCCACCCGACTTGTCGTAAACACCTGTTTGTCCGTTTAGGCGGAGGCACATCTGAAAGAAGATGCGAATAGTCTGCTGGCTACATTGCTACGCAGACTATTTTTTTGTTTAAACCTAAATGAAATGAACAGACAACAGCAAGTTTTCGTAAGGTTGAAACTTAAAGCGAAGGCGTTAGGGTTCAACGCAAAGGAATTGAAGGGTATCGCCGCCAAGATTGCCGATAACCTGAAATCCGCAGAAGATGCCTCAGAAGAGGATGTAAACGCAGAAATCGACGAGCAGATAGAAGCGGTTCTCCCTTACCTCACTTTCGGCCAGTCGCAAGCCAACCGTTTGCTTGACGAATGGAAGAAAAAACACCCCGAATCAGAAGAAGATGATGATGACGACGTTGACGATGACACGTCAAAAGGCGGCTCTCGTCCAGCTGGTTCAAACAAGAAAAATCCCAACAACAAAGGAAATGAACAAGACGAAGAACCCGCATGGTTTAAGTCTTTCAGAGAGCAACAGGAAGCCCGTTTTGCAGCATTGGAAGGTGAAAAAGTTTCTAACTTGCGTAAAGCCAAACTTGAAGCCCTGCTGAAAGACACTGGAACATTCGGTTCAAGTACCTTGAGAAGCTTCTCTAAGATGAACTTTGAAAGTGATGACGATTTCGAGGAGTTCTATTCAGATGTTGAGGAAGACCTGAAGAATTACAATCAAGAGCGTGCAGATGCAGGTTTGGCAACATTGGCAACCCCTCCTGCTGCCGGAAGTAAAGGTTCGGGTAAACAAGACGAAGTATTAACCGACAAAGAAGTTGAAGATTTAGTCAACACTTTCTAAGTCAAAAAAGAAATTGTAACAATGGGTGCAACAGCAAATTTATCAAGCGAAATGGAAGTTCTCAATGCCGGAATGGATTCTGTCGTAATCCGGCATTATGTAGCTGGCATTATCGGAGGTCGTACTCTTGACGTATCAAATTATAACCTTCCGGTTATTAAAGCCGGGCACGTTGTTATTCGTGATCCGTCAACAGACACGTACAAACCTATGCCCGTAAAATCATCTGGCGATGGATACGACTCACTTCCCGGTTCTCATGAATATGTAGGAGTAGTTGTATGTACAAAACCAACTAGTGAACCATTGGTTGGTATTATGTATAGTGGCGAAGTCAATGATTTGGCGAGTCCATACCCCATAGACGACATAAAAGCGGCTATGAAAACGGCATTGCCAACTCTTGTATTCTTACACGATTAATGTAGAAAGGAGGTAAAAAATGAAAGAATCACTATTTATTGAATACATCAGAAAGATTTTCCCGAAACTTCAAACCATCATCGAGAGAATCAATGGTAAGCGAGGCAATCAGCTTACATATCTTCACAAGACAATGCTTCGCAAAGAATATTCCGCAGACCAAAAGTGGGAAAGTGCATCAGTTAACACAACTTATGTTGCGGCCGACATGGTAGCAATGGACTCACCTCTCCCTCCCAAGATGAGAGACTCCATTGCTCACGCAAATGGTACATTGCCAAAGGTCGGAATGAAAAAAATTCTTCGTGAGACTCAGATCAACACAATCAACATCATGAAAGCTCAAGGAGCTGCGTTCACTAATATAGCTAACAAGCTAACCAACGATGCGGTAGCTTGCTCTGTTGGTATCGATGAAAAGAACGAAGCAAACTTTTTAACTGCTTTATCTGATGGAGTTGTAATCGTTGAAGATGAAAACAATACAGGAACTGGATTGCGCATAAATTTCAACTATTTACCGCAAAATAGCTTTGGTGTAGAAACAGCTGGAACTATTTCTTCTGATGACATAAAGCGTGTTATTGCAAAAGCTGACGCAGATGGTAACTCAATTACAACGATAGCAATCTCGTTATCGACTTACAATAAAATGAGACAAGAACAATGGGCAAAAGAATTGGTTGCCAACTATCGAGGTCAGACATTCGACAGCAACACTAAGTTACCTGTTCCTACTGCTACATTGTTTGACGAAGCATTTGCCGATGACAACAACGGAATTACATTCTTAAAGATTGACCGTACAGTCATTTCTGAGAAAAATGGTAAACGCATTCCGTACAAACCGTGGAATGCGAACAAACTAATATTCCTTACTACACAAGAAGTTGGCGCATTGGTTTGGGGCACACTTGCAGAAGTTACTAATCCCGTAGCAGGAGTAATTTATTCCACGGTAGATGAATACAAACTTATCAGCAAGTATTCTAAAAATGATCCTTTGCAGGAATTTACAAGTGGTCAAGCATTAGTTCTCCCTGTTATTGAAAACGTAGACCAAATCTACTCTCTTGACATCTCAGAGGCTCAAACGATTGACACTACCGAAGAGGGAAAAGATTCTACCGATAAGAACATCACCATTTGGGGACAAGCTTACATAAAAGCAAACTTCGTCGCAGAGTTCAATAAAATAACCGGTAAAAACTTATCGACTACTATTTCAGACGATAAGTTAATTGCTGCTGTAAACAAATTGAATGATGCCGATGAAGCTAAGCTCAAAAAAGCTGTTGAATCATATAAAACAACAAATGGAGATAGTTAAGCCATGAAGACAATTCAGCAAGCTCTTATAGACGAAATACATTACCCTATTCCAGAAGGTTTTGTAGAGAATGTGATGATAAAACGCAAACTCAATCCAGTTGGTGATTGCGATTCAGATACAATGAACTCAAAGGAGTATATGGGAGCTTTGGCTGATTGTCTTTGGTCTTTAGTTCAGGCTATCAATTTTTCTGAAGCAGACAAGTCTTTCGGTTCTTTATCAGATAAAGACAAAGAACGTATTCTGTTACGTGTTAACTCAATCTATAATGCCATTGGTGAACCTTCGGTAGAGTTGGAGGCAAAGCCAATGGTATATATAGGTGACTGCCTTTTGTAATATGTCAGTAATAAGACTATATCCACACAGATTGCAGTACCTCGTATCAAAAGATGGTTACGAGGATAGCAACGGTGATTATCATGAAGGAGAAACTAACTGGGAAGGCTGTATTGAATGCGACGCAGTTCCTGCTGGTAAAGCCTCTGAAAAAGAGTTTGACGACGGTATTGTAAGAAGCTATTCATATACAGTTTATCTACGTGCAAATTGTCGAACATTCATGATCGGTGACAGGATTAAGATACATCTGCTTGAAGGAATTGAAAGGGAGTTTAGTGTGAAAGGTTTCCATCGCTACCAGAAACAATGTAAACTATGGGTATAAGAATGACCACCAAGCTAAGCGAAGTGCATGACATGCTCATGAGAGAAGCAGAGCGTGTCGAGCGTCTTACTATTCGTGCTTTATCCAAACTTGGCGAACAATGCGTTACAAAAATTCGTGATAGAGCAGGTGATAAAAGTTGGTACGACCAAACAGGCAACTTGCGTAGTTCGGTTGGATATGTGATTGCTCATAATAAGAACATCATTCAATACTCAACTTTCAACCAAGTGAATCAAGGTTCAGAAGGTGTAAAAACAGGTAAAGACTTAGCGAAAGAACTTGCTAAAAGATATTCTAATAACTATGTACTTATCGTAGTCGCCGGAATGAACTATGCTGAATTTGTAGAAGCGATGGATAATAAAGACGTACTTGCATCAACCGAACTTTGGGCAAGAGAACAAGTTCCATTGATGCTTGAAAAACTTAAAAGACAGATTGCGAAATAATGAAATCCGATATTGAAATAGCTAAGTTCGTTTATCACAAAATTAAAGGTACAGAACTCGAACGTAATGTCTCCGGTAAATTGAGTGACAGAGGAAGGCCCAACAAATCTGATAAAGAAGATATAGTCATATCTGTTCTTGCAAATGAAGGTTGCGGGCAAATACAACGAGCCTATGTGAATGTCAATATATATGTCAAAGACTTATGGGACTCTGAAACCAAAACATGGGAAAAAGATTCAATCCGAATTCGTGAATTATGCGAACTATCGAAGTTTTTATTCTCTATACGAAAAGACGAATATCATACGGTTCCATCACAATGCAGTCAAAAAACTGATTCAACAGGAGTTTCATTTGAAGACGGACATACAGAGCATTTCATTAATAACAAACTGTACATAGAGATAAATAACGAATAAATTTTTAATATAAATTAGGTATATCATGGCAGTAATAGGATGGGGTAAGCCCCGTGTATTTATAAAAGATTTGGATGCTTCTGCTCCTAAATGGGAGGAATTACATACCCCTGTGGAAGATTCTACACAGTTGACAACAACAAAAGGAGATAAACAAGAAGCAAAAATCGAAGGAGGCGAAAATGAGGATGTAAAGTATGGAAAGAATACCTATGCTTTGGCATTGAACATTCGTGCCGCAAAAGGACGTAAGCGTCCTGTAAGTGATATCGATGGTGTTGTTGCACACAATTATGCTGTTGTTGTTCAACCGGAAGACCCAGAAGTTCAAGGTTTCTGCATGGAGAAAACGACAGTTTCCGTTGAAGACACTTTTACTTCTGCTGACGGTGGTGTTTGGGCATACACTTTTGATGCGTTGAAAGCAGCCGCCGATAAAAAACAAATTCAGTGGGGTAAAATCATCGTGACGGAATCCGGTGGAAACATCAGTAAAATTGAATGCGATCCTGAAGATGAGTCTGGAGACGGTGATAAATTCGAAGTAGCTCCTAATCCAAGTGTTGGTGGATAATTCAATAGGTTGTAGATAGAGCCAAACGTGGGGGCTTCGTACCCACGTGTTCTGCGTATCTAGTGTAACGGTAGCACATATACACTCCATGTATAAAGTTGTGGTTCGACCCCACAGTTGCGCTCAATATAATTTATTTTGCATGGACAAAGAAGGGAAAATAATAGAAATGGATATTGCAGATACTATCATGGAAAGACCTTATGAGTTCCATATAGGAGAAATGCAATTCTACTTATACCCTGCCACATTGGGTAAAATATACCTTTTATCACGTCTTACCGAAAATTTAGAAATAAATAAAGACTTCCTTTCTATAAATCCATATATGGAAGCATTACGATTATGCGATTCCAAAAGAGATATTATATGCAAAATATTGTCTTACCATACATTCGATAAAAAGGAAGAATTATTCAATAGCCACCTAATAAATGAAAGACGAAAGCTATTTGAAGACAACCTATCGAATGAAGAACTTGCTCAACTATTCATAATAGTGTTATCAAAGGATAACATTGACCAGTTTATTCAACACTTTAAGATTGATATTGAGAAAAAAGAACAAGAAAAAATATCAAGAATCAAGAAAAAGAAGTGTAACACTATAACCTTTGGAGGTAAAAGTATTTATGGTACTTTGATAGATATAGCCTGCGAACGCTATGGCTGGACTATGGACTATGTTGTATGGGGTATTAGTTATGCCAACCTGCATATGTTACTTAATGATTACATAACATCTATATACCTTACTGACGACGAGATAAAAAAATATCATATATCTACGGACCGAACATTTATAAACGGGGACGATCCTAAAAATATGGATAAAATAAAAGGCATGAAGTGGGACTAAAAATAATATTAATCCCCTTATCCATATCCAACGTTATTAAGCATTCTTCTATAAATTTATTTTAATGCATCCTATTAATAATGTTCCACAATGTACACTGTTTTCTTATAAAGGGATAGTATCAATATGAATGATTTCACCATTTGTACCAATATCTATCGTCCAACATATCACGTCATTATAATTAGTCCATGCCCCAATAGATGGCACTTGAATTGTGGCATTTTCAAGTATTTGATAATAAACCTTTTCTCCAATATATATATAAAAGAAATTCAGAGGATATTGTTTTGCGCTTCCTTTTGTAGCAGATTTTATTCCAGAATTATATGTATTAAATGACATTGTAATATTACCAAAATATGGAGCATTAAATGTATATGATTTTCCGCTCAAAGTATTGTTTTTAGTAGATGGAGTCTTTTTGACTTTTGTAAACGATATACTTTTTGTTTTTTTATTTCCATATAAATCTTTATAGTCGATATTCACTTTAAGCAAATCATCTGATACTTCTTCAACTGTATAAATTGTTGTCCTATTAAAATAGGAATTTTGACATGATACTATATTTTTGGATTGAGTATAATCACCGCTATCTATAAACTCATCTGCAATATATGCCGAATAGAATCCATCATTTCCAAATGACACTACATAATTTTCACTTTCCCAAACACCTATAATTAGTGATTTCGTATCATCACTCGTCGATCCGGGTTCTCCGTCCTCCGTTCGTGCACATGATTGTAAAATAATAATTGATAATAGAATCAATATATATAAAAATAATTTCTTCATATCTTTATTTTTTTATTTATCAGCACATTTTTTCGCCAAATCAAGACCCTCTTTAAGACCATCGGCATAATTAAAAATATCATCGATAGTCTCAATGTCAATCCATTCATTCGTCTTGTAGTTATCCTTTGGCAAGCATATTTTTTTACTCCGTTTCCCTATATAAATGCGGCAAATCCACCACCATGTACTACCATCTATGTTCACGGAAAAATAAGTCTTGTAGTCGTTATATTGAATACGAGATACATCTACATACTGCCTCAATATACTGCGCACAATGTTATAGGCATCTATCTCCTCTTGTGTAGTAACTATACCTTTTTCTCGGTCTTGAAATACTACACCATCGGGAAGTTTTTCTTCATTCATTTCGTTTGGCTGTTGATTTTCATTCTCAACCTCCTGTGGTATCTGTTTTTCCTCCTTATTCTCATTCTTCATAGCCACATTTAAACGGTCGGATATAATATCGTTAATCACCGAAGCAATGGATTTCTTAACAATAGGTCTATATTGGTCCACAAGTTTTGCCGTATATTTCCCATCATTAAGATTACGGACAAAATAACGTGTAAATTCATCGTCTGGCATTTGGAAATTACGATTAAGCATTTCTTTTACTTGTATCGTGATTTGTAACTCTTGTGCCGTACTCAATATATCTTGCTCATTATAATAAGACTTATGAAACTTTTTTAGTTGCTCAATATCGTTGTCCGATAAGTCGAGCATATTCACCACAAGGAACGGCTTTTCGTCCATTATGTTCACCTTTTCTAAATCTGTATAAAAGCGATATTCTATTCCATTCGTCAAGACCCCAAACCTAGCCTTTGAAGCGACAAAATATCTTTGTAACTGAGTGTCATGTAAATTCAAGTTTTGTTTACAATGCTTGCATTCTATAAGTAATATAGGATTTTCGTCCTTCATTATGGCATAGTCTATTTTTTCGCCTTTCCTCTTAACTAAGTCACAATCCATTTCTGGTACAACCTCAAAGGGATTGAATACATCATATCCCAATGCTGCTATCACAGGCATTACAAAAGAGGTTTTTGTCGCTTCTTCCGTTGCTATGCTATCCTTCTGTTTAGCAATTTTCTCTACAATCTGTTGAATTGTATCTTTGAAATCCATATCTTATGCTGTTAAGATTGTTTCGTCAAAAGTATAATACAATAATCATTTATTAAAATATTTATACCCACACATTAGTTAAACTTTATTAACTCTATTCTATTTTATCAAAAGTATATGAATTTCATACACTTTTGTATATTTGCAAATGATGTGATGTTACATCTACCCCTTTTAATCGAAAAGACTCATGGCCGGACTTCATTTTGATATAACAGGCGACAATTCTAATTTTCTTCGTAAACTACGAGAAGTAGAAACAGGAGTAACCAATACTTCTAAGGAAATAGAAAAAAATGGATTGGGCATAGAAGATATGTTCAACAAAATGACGAAAGCAGCTGCAGCTTTTGGGGCTGGCTTTACAGCAAAAGAACTTATCCAAAATATTATACAAGTAAGAGGTGAATTTCAACAATTAGAGGTCGCCTTTACCACTATGCTTGGAAGTAGTGAAAAGGCAAACGTCCTTATGGCTCAGCTCACAGAAACAGCCGCCAAAACTCCATTCGATTTACAAGGTGTTGCCAATGGAGCTCGTCAATTACTGGCTTACGGTACTTCTGCCGAAGATGTTAACGAGACTCTTATACGATTAGGGAACATTGCAGCCGGACTTTCACAACCTTTGGGAGACTTAGTATATCTCTATGGTACAACTATGACACAAGGTCGACTTTATACACAGGACCTAAACCAATTCACTGGACGAGGTATTCCAATGATAAAAGAACTTGCCAAAGAATTTGGAGTAGCTGAAAGTGAAATCAAAGGAATGGTAGAAGCTGGTATGATAGGGTTTCCAGAGGTTCAGAAAGTCATACAGAACCTTACCAACGAGGGTGGTATGTTCTTTAACTTAATGCAAGAACAAAGCAAAACCATTACCGGACAGATTTCTAACATAGGAGATAGTTTCTCGATGATGTTGAACGACATCGGCAAAGCGAATGAAGGTATTATCAATGATGCATTATCCAGCGTTTCTTATTTGATAGAAAACTATGAAAAAGTAGGAAAAATACTAATTGAATTGGTCGGTACATACGGAGCATACAGAACTGCGCTCATTACTATTTCCGCCATTGAGAATTTGCGCTATCAAGCCACTCTTGCTCACATGGCAGGATTGACAAAGATGCAAGCTATTATTACCGTCCTGAAAAGGAAAACGGATGCTCTAAATGTAGCAATGGCAAAAAATCCATATGTTGCAGTAGCAGCGGCAGTAGCAGCACTAGGTTTGGGCATTTATAAATTAGTCACTTATCAAACAGAAGCAGAAAAGGCACTGGAAAGGCTGGATGCTGCGGGAAAGGAATCTGAGAAAGCAGCCTTATCTGAGCAAAGGGAACTTGCTAAGCTCAATGGAGAATTGTCTTCATTAAAAGAAGGTACAGATGAATATAATACCGTCAAAGAAAAAATTGTTGCAGGATATAGCAAGTATTATGATGGACTCGAAGAAGAAATAAATAAGGTTGGACTCACGGAAGAAGCTTATAAAAAACTCACAAAAGCAATCACAGATTCTTACGGGGCAAGACAATACCAGCAATTCAAGTCGCAGCAGGAAGATTGGTTGGACAACATAATGTCCGATAATCTCGGAAAGATACAAGACCGCCTATATAGCGAGTTAGGAGATAAAGAAGGTGCAAAACTCTATTCAGAAATCTACCATGCCATATTGGAACGAAGAGATTTGGATGCTGCGATCCAAGACAAACTAAATGAAATACAAGACAAAGGTACGATTTTTGCGGATTCACGTATTGATACATATATCTCCAATATCCGAGAAGCGCAAAAAATAACAGAGGATTTAGATGGAAAAGCCCGTGAAAAGTTTGGCGTTACAAGTATAAATACCTCTCAACAGACAGCAAATGAGCCATTTTCCACCGAAGGTAAATCCATCTCCCAACTTGAAGAAGAAATCAAGAAGGCTGAAACCTCACTTGCATCATTAAAAAAGGCTCTTGCAGACGGCAGCGGAACAAAAGAAGCAGTGGATCAACAAGAAGCTTATATCAAGTCGCTTCAAGACACTATACTTGAACGTGAGAAAGATTTGAGAGTAATCAATGAAGTCAAAACACAAATCTCAAAATTAGAGAAAGAGCAGGGAGAAACCGTAAGCGGAAGCAAGGAATACAATGCGTTACAATCACGAATTGACGCACTCCGTGCAAAGCTGCCTAAAACCAAATCTGATAAAGCGGCTGAAGATAAGCAAGCAAAAGAGCAAAAAGAGGCCGAGCAGAAACTTGTTGATGAACTTCTTGAGCTTCGTAAAAAAAATCAAGAGAAAGAAATCTCCCTCTGGGAAGAAGGTAAAGATAAGAAATTGAAGCAAATTAACTACTATTATGAAGAACAGAAAAAAGAAATTAAAAAGAAAGAGAAAGAGCTGGCCGAGTTAAACAAAGTAGCTAAGATTGAACCCTCCAAGCTTAATGAGAATGGACTAACAACTGAACAACAGGAAAATATTGATACCGCAAATAGGTTAAATGAAAAGAATAAGAATAAACAGACCAAAGAAATTCTCGATGATGAAATTAACGCAATGAACGATTATCTTGCCGCTTACGGGAACTATTATGAAAAGCGTAATGCTATTATTGAGCAAGGCGAATCTCGTAAGGTAGGCAAAAACGAATGGGAACAGAAGTCTATTGACGAAGAAACAAAAAGGGCACTATCTGATTTGGATATAGAGGCGAATAAATCTACGTCTGCCATAAGTAAATTGTTTGACGATATGCGTCAACACACAGTTGCAGATATGCGTCTCATTGCTAATGAAGCTGAACGAGCATTCCAATTCTTGCAATCAGGCGAATGGGACGAAAACAAAGGTCTTGAATTTGGTATGACAAAAGAGACCTTCGACACATTGCGTAAATCTCCCGAAGAATTAGAACGAATTAGAAAAGGTATAGATAATGTCCGTAATTCCGCAGATCAATCTGAAACGGGGTTTAACAAACTAGCTAATGGTCTTAAAAAAGTATTCGATGCCGGTTCAAATACAAAAAAATTGCAAGATGGACTTGAAGAAATAAGAAGTGGATTGAGTGAGGTATTAAGTGTGGCCCAATTCCTTTCCGACACATTTTCAAATCTCGGAGAGGCTTTCGGATCTGATACACTGTCAGGCATTGCCGAAGGTATCAATGTGGCTATGGACGGCCTCAATTCAGCCATGCAAGGAGCAGAGGCAGGTGCTGCGCTCGGACTTGGGCCGATAGGTTCTGCTGCTGGTGCTGCCGTCGGTCTTGTCTCCTCTCTTGCTTCCTCTATCGCAAAAATCCACGACGCAAAAAATGAAAAACGGATTCAGAAATTACAAGATCAGGTAGATACACTTGACCGTTCGTATGAAAAGTTAGGCAAGTCCATTGAAACTGCTTACGGAAAGAGTGCTTCCAGCTTGATTGAAGACCAAAATAAATTGCTAGAACAACAAAAAGTACTTATTCAAAATCAAATTAAAGAAGAACAAGATAAAAAGAATACAGATAGCGACAGAATAAAAGAATGGGAAAATCAAATTGACGAAATAAACAATCTCATTTCTGATAACAAAGAAAAAGCTATCGATGTCATATTTGGTGAAGATCTAAAAAGTGCTATTGACAACTTTGCAGAAGCTTATGCAGATGCATGGGCTTCTGGCGAGAATAGGGCTAAATCTGCAAAAGATGTTGTAAAGCAGATGATGCAACAAATGGTAACAGAGAGCATTAAGGCAGCAATTAAATCCTCAAATAAGATAGAGGAAATACGCACTAAGTTGCAACAATTTTATGCCGACAACGTGCTTTCTCAATGGGAACAAGATTACATCAACAACATGGCTGAACAGCTTCAACAAGAAATAGATGCTCAATTCGGTTGGGCTGATAGTCTCATGGGAGAAAGTTCTACCACCGAACAAAAATCGACAGCCGGAGGTTTTGAAACCATGTCACAAGATACAGCAACGGAATTAAACGGCCGGTTTACAGCGTTGCAGCTTTCTGGTGAAGAAATCAAAAATCAAATGATTTCAGCCGTAATCTCTCTAAATTCTCTTTTATCTGTATCAACTAATAGCAATTCTATACTAAATAACATTCTTAATCAACATGTGATTACGAATAGCTACTTAGAAGACATTGCAAAATATACGAAATTATTAATTGATATAAAATCCGATATAGCACAAGTCAATAGGAATACTAAAGATTTATAGATATGAATACAGTAAAAGAAATAATGATGGCTGCTTTACAAAAAGGAGCTTGTAATAAGTCTTATGGTGTTAGTGACTGGAAAACTCTAGTATGGTTGTTCTTTACACCACAAGGCATAGAGTTTTGTGAGAAGAACAACTTCCCTCCTATTGAAACGTTCCGTGAGATGAGTAATGATATTGCCAATTATTGCGTGTTTGTCGACACTAAAAATGTAAAAAGAAGTAATGATACCAATATTGCTTTAATAGGCAATACCAATGCGGAACTAGTATTTGACGATAATACTAGAGTTCACAAAGTTATACTCATGCATGGAGCCAGAGCTATAATAGTTGCCCGTAATTACGCAGTTATTAGACTTATAAACATACGAAATTGTCCTGTAGAAATCAATAAAGACAAAACTTCAGTTATACTTAAATAAAATGGCATCGGGAGAGTTTTACATAAATGGGAAAGACTGCTATACAACTTGGGGTATAAGTATGGATACATCATCTCTTTCCTACTTAATGACACCGTCACCTTTAAAAGAGTTCATCGAAAACAAGTCTCGATTAGAAAATGGCAAACGAGTCCTGTCCTCTAATCCTAAAATCGATGAACGAAATATCACTTTAACTTTTAACCTGACGGCAAAAACGGAAGAAGAATTCTTTTCAAGATACAACAGCTTTTGTGAAGAATTGGCAACAGGCATAATAAATATAAAAACAAAGTATCAACCAAATATTACTTACAAAACAATCTATATTTCATGCAATCAATTTACGCAATTCATGAGAGGAATAGCACGATTTTCTCTAAAACTTGTCGAATATAATCCAGCAGATAGAAATTCATAAAAAAGAGCATGTTTTTCATACACTTTTATTATCTTTGACTGAAATCGTATGAAGATATACGAAACCATCATGATAGACATTAAAAACATACAAGGAGATACTATTTTATCAGTTCCTATAACAGAAGAATGTGTTCATGTAGAAGAATTGATGAAATCCGATTATGTAGAATTGTCGTGGAACTCGGACCAAAATGAAGAGATTCCGGTAGGGGCTTATATCATACTCGATGGTGAGAAATATTCTCTTTTGGATCCATATAATCCAGAACAAAAGAACGAGGTCGAATTTCAATACAAACCACAATTTCATTCGAAATTTATATCATGGGGTAAAGTGCCTTTTTTCATGTATTCTTATGATGAGAATAACGAGATAACTAATCGGGAGCCGGATTGGTCTCTTACCGATAACCCGGCCAATTTCATGAGTGTTATTTGTAAGTCTATCGAGAACGAAACCGGGGATACATGGACTTACGCCGTCGATTCTTCTCTTAACGCTTCCACTTCTTTGTCTTTCCAATCAATCGACATATTGTCTGCCTTGAACAGTATAGCATCTGCGTTTGATACAGAATGGTGGGTTGAGAAAGATTCCATGATTATTCATCTGTCGAAATCCGAACATGGAGCTGTTGTTTCTCTCGAAGTTGGTGAAAACATCAATACACCTTCGGTCACGGAGGGAAAAGATGGGTATTATACCCGATTTTACGCATTCGGGTCAACTCGAAACATCGTACAGGAATACAAAGGTGCTAATGTCAACAATTTGGTCAACAAACGGCTGACTCTTGACCCTAAAAAATATCCGAACGGATATAAAGATATAAGGCCAAACCTTCAACAGGGAGAGATATTTAGCAAAATCCTCCAGTTCGATGATATATACCCTTCATCGGAACTCTCCATATCAGATGTCAGATTCCGTCTTATGTGGCGTATAGACTCGGAAACGAATGATAAAATACAGATAGGCACAGATGAAAACGGAGACCCTATATACGACCAATATGCGATATGGTATTTTCAAATACCGGAATTTAACTTCGAAAATTCCACTTATGACGAAGAAAAAAATCCGAATGGTATGCTTATACCCAATAAAGTACCTTCGGTACATTTCCAATCGGGGGCTTTGCAAGGTATGGAATTTGAGCTTATATACCATGATGAGAGTAAAACAATAACAAGTGATGATGGTATAAGCTTCGAAGTCAAAAAAGGAGATTTCGAGATTAAATATAAAGAGGAAGAAGGTAACTATATTATCCCTGCTATTACGGGACTTATACCGTCGGAAAATGACGATATTATCCTATTCAACGTCAAAATGCCGGAAGAATATACAGATTCGGCGTACATACGTCTAGAAACGGCTATGAACGAAGAAATAGAACGGCTTTCTTCCGACCAAAACAATTACCAGTTTTCATCTAATCCTGTGGTGTTCAATGAAAACAATCCTGATTTATCCATAGGAAGAAAAGTCGAATACATAAACACAGGATATTCATATGTTACTCGTGTTATAAGCCTTACAACCAAACTCGACTATCCTTGCGAACAGACTATTACCATCGGGAACAACCTAATAAAAGGGAATACGCAAGAACTGAAAGAAGAGGTTGCATCTGCTAATAAGAATATCGACTTGATTTCTGCCATCAATGATATGACGGCTTCCTTGCAACAATCGTATCAACGGACTGTAAAACAAATGCAGGAAGGATTTGCCCGTATTAACGATATGTGGAAATTCGACACAGAGTTGGAAAATACGATATACTCGAAATTTAATGTGTATTCACAGGGTGGAATATCCGCTCTTGGTGTATGGCGTGGAGAAGGGGGTGGCGGTGGCGAAGGAGGGCTCATCAAGCTCGTTCATGGGTTCGACGATCTGGGCGGCGTGTTCGACAACACCACGATGACGGAGACTTTCAACGCCTACACCATCAACGAGATTTGGAAACTCGCAAACGCCGGCGCATCTACGATAGGTACAGGTAATGTGGTGACGGCGATCAGCAAAACGGGTGGTAATATCGTTGTCACCAAAGGCATAACCCTGTACGATTGGGTGCGGCAGCCGAACAAGCCTACCTATTCGCTGGCCGAGATAAACAACGTGAGCGGCACATATACGGGGCTGACAGTTGGGCGTGCGGTCGAATCGGACAATGCGAAAAAGTTGAACGGACTTGACAACGGGGCTTTCCTGTATAAAAGGGGCGGCATGTATGAGACAGCCACCGGAAACGGGTGGTTGATTCGCACGAAAGTCGAGGAGGCCGAGGCGGCTATGTTGACGTTGCATTTGATCGGAAATGGATATTATAGCCGACGAATTATCAATACGATCGTACAGGCGTACAATTATGCCCCGAACGATGTCGAGTTTACGGCTACGGCCGGTACGCATTTCGGTGACGATTTGGGTGACGTGAAGGTGTTCTTGTACGGGGGACACGTGTGCTTTTGGGTTTCGGCCAAGACCGATTACCAGACCTGCTCCATATTCGTCTATAACACATACGGGGCATTGAACGGGACTTGCGAGAACTGTGTGGAAAGCATATCGTTGTCTCCCATGCCGGCAGTCGGCGTGAGCAAGCTGACCGTGGTGACCCCGTCTGTCGCCTTGACGGATAACGATTCCATCGCCGCCGACAGGCTTAAAAATATCCGGACGATTTGGGGAAATCCGTTTGACGGATCGAACGATGTGTCCGGAAGTCTGTCGGGAGTCCGGGATATAACGATGGAGGGAGACATCGATGGAGCGAATGTAATCAGGGCTACGAGTATAAACCTTTCGACCGGGAGTAAGTCTGTCTCCATCTCCGCCGGAAGGATTGTGGCGACGAATAACATAAGGTCAAAGGAGAGTGTCACATCGGACGGTAACATCACGGCCGGAGGGGATATATCGTCGCAAGGCAATATCTCGGCACAAGGCTCGGTCACCGCTCTAACAACTTCGGACGAGCGTTTGAAGCGAGATTTCGACTATACCCGAAGTTATACCGACAGGCTCTTGGCGATGGGCAGGGTATGCGATTTCCGATACACCGAAAAAGCACGGAAGCGTAACAAGGGCGGTGTGGACGGGGAAGCCCATACGGGACTGCTGTACCAAAAGGTGAAAGAGGTATTGCCATCGATGGCCTACGAAACAGAGGACGGTTACGGGGCTCTGAACTACCTGTCGCCCGACTATATCAACACCATCGCCGGTGCAACGCAGGAGACCGCCCGTCTGGTTAAAGCCCTTAAAAAAGAGGTGGAACGATTGAAAAAGGAATTGTCCGAATTAAAAGGGAAAGGAGGAAAGTGAGCGTATGGCCATCGATAAAAACAAGATAGCAGCCCCGGTAGCGATAACCGACCCCTATAACCTGCTGGGAATATACCCGGCAAACGGGGTATGGGACGTGGCCGACATTGTTGCCCTCGAACGCCCCCTGTTGCAGGGTGGCCGTCCGGGACGTATCAACAAATGGAGCCGTCATAAACCCGTGCGCTATCCGCAGGCTGCGCCGCTATCCGACAACTATCCCCAACAGGCCGGCGGGGTCACGACATATATCGACCAGTGGGAAGGGAGCGACACCGACAAAAATCAGGGCATACGCTATGGGCTGAAAGCCACGATACCGCACGGAACGAATATCGTCGCTATCCATGACACCTCCTTCGACTATGTGGCCTATCCCCACCCGGGTACGGATTTTTGTCGCCTGAGCGATTTCGACGGCTACGACCATAACGCAAAACCCAATCTTACCGGAAGCAAAATTGATGAAATCAGTGCGGACGTGCCGTATCTTTTTGTCGACATCAACTATTACGACACTTCGGTGAATCCCACCGGTGTACCCGTCGAATCGTGGCTGTCGCTGGCCTCCGACAAGAGTATCGGCGATTATTACCCGGCTATTTTGGTAACCGATGGAAATGGAAGCAGTTTTGCTCGATTGCTGACAAATACCTCGACAAATACCGTAACCACCTTGCGGGTGGGCAATGTGTGGTACTCTGCTTTCAAGGTAAAATTTTTCAGTGACGGTACTACTCCGCCGATACTTCCTGTCGGACAGAGCGACACATTTCCGGGGGAGGATTCGGTAGGGGCGAACTTGAAGGTGACGTTGTTCCTTATCGATAAGAAGTCGTTCGAATACTGGACAGGGGTCGACAAACAGATCACCGTGGCGGATTATTTCCCCATACCCACATCGATAGCCATGACAGCCGAGATAAACAGCACATATACCCCGATTAAAATCGTGGATTTCACTTTCCTTTCGAGCTACTTTCAGGTGCGTATCAGTTTTCCGAACGGGAATCCTCCGGCGGGTGAGAAATACACCTTCCGCATTTCGGGCTCTGGCTTCCTCGCAATCTATGATTACGAATACAAGGGAGCAGGGATTCTCATTTTGAATATCCCTTTGGGGACGACACATCCAGACCTTCCACCGGGAACCCATACCTATTACTTGACCTGTTCCGTGTATGGGGTCTCCTCGTCGGGCGAGGCCGGCGTCCAACTCGACTCCCTATCCAAAAACGTGACATTCGACATTCCCGACAGCGGGATTATCAGTTAACCATAAATACAAAACATTATGATAGAATTAGTAAAAATCAGCGAGAACATCAGCCGTTCGTTCAACGGAAAAGAGACTGTGGAAACCCTGCAAGCGGTCAATTACCGAATTATGGAAAACGGTGTGGAAAAAGGTCATGTCACTGTCGGGCAAGGCAGTTTTAACATGAATGTCTATTCCATGACCTCCACGGTCGAGGAGACAAAAGCATTAGTGGAAAAAATGTTCAACACATTATCCGATGGCAGCGATGAGTGACAAAAAGTACGAAGAGAAATACTCATGGGAAGGTATTAAGGCCGGTTTGGAGTTTTCAGATATGAATGGTTCCCCCATCGATGTAGAGGGACTGAAATTCCGCTTCATCTATCGGGACCAATACGGCCGGACGTGCGAAGTCTCGCAGGAGGGTGACAAGCGGGTGAATTGTGTCCTTCGAGACGGCGAGCTGATAGCCGTATTCGAGCCGAACACTTTCCGCAAGGGAATCCTTACCGTAGAAAGGCATTATTGCCGTACCGACTCCGATTTCGCGAGCGGAGTCTGGGAGTATGGCGGTGAGGACGAGACGGGCATTAAAATAGTGTGAGGTATGGAGAAGTGCGATTGCGTGATAGTGAAAGAGCGGATAATTGTACCGGAGGCTGTCACAGTAAAAGAACAGGTCGTCGTGCCCGATGCCGTTGCGGTGAAAGAAACGGTAAGCGTGCCGGCTATTGTTCAAAAACCGAGGTGGATTCCTGATATCGAATGGGGAGATTTGGAAGAATGTCCGAAAGATAGTATATGGTTTGTCGTTACAGACGAATTACCGTCGGCCATCGGTAGGCCGCATGTTCAATTCAGTTCCTTCTATGACCAATATTTCATAGATTGGGGGGACGGAGAATCTTATGCTTCTCCGACGAGAACCAATACTTTGGACTTTATAAATCATACTTATGCCAAAGGAACCGGCAATATAGACAGCAAAGGCAGAGAGTTCTGGATAATGAAGGCAAAATTCAGTAATCCGACGCAAAGCGATATTGCCCCTAACGGATATGTGTATATAAAAGTCGGCGTAAAATTGGCATGGAATATATCGCCCATAAAATATGTGGTAGTCGGAGAAGACATAGACCCGGACTATAATTTTGAATTTAATCAAGGGTGGGATCATTTGGAGGCGATAAGATTTAAAGGTAAAGACAGGAGCATTAGAGACTTTCCTTCTTTTTCTTATGGCAGAACTCCTCTAAGGCATATTTTGACGGATGGGACTCTTAAAATTAGGGAACTGAGCGGTTATAAATTCAGGAATATCATAGCCGAAAATATGGATAACATTGAAGTGTCGGGAGGAACTATCGGAGAATATATTTGGGGGAACGACAACATGGCTTTCGGTAAAGCCGATTTGTCGAAAATGACTTTCGGCAATCTTTCTCACTGTTTCTATGGGATCGGACGAAGTGTTGAAGAAGTGATTTTACCCCAAGTAGAATATACCGGTAACAATATGACGAACTGTTTTAACAATTGCAGAAATCTAAAAAGAATAGTTTTCCCGCCCAAAATGGATTATATAGAGAATGCCATCGGTGCTTTTGTCGGTTGCTATTCCCTTTATGACTTTGAATTCCCGGAAGGATTTGCAACGAAGGGAAACGGACTTAGAATACAAATGTCAGGCTTTAATAAGACCTTTTCGTTGGATTGGCCGGGCGTTAAATTGGACTGGTTCGTTTACAACGGAATAGTTGCAGAGGGTAATGTAGGCCTGCAAAATTTAATCTTCTCGAAAGAGTCGAAATTTTCATATTCGACTGCTACGAACTTGGAAATAACCAATTCACCGTTGGGGCATGACAATATCGTGAGCATACTCGATCGATTGCCCGATTTTACAGGAATGAGTCCTAAGACCATTAAACTGACCGGTTGTGTAGGAGTTTCGGAATTAACAGACGACGAGAAAAAAATCGCTACGGATAAAAATTGGATACTGACGGTATGAAAAGACTGAGAGCAAAAGACAAATACGTATTTGTCCATAAGGATAGGAATAATGGTGTAACCATAGTCTCGGAAATAAATTATCCGGAGAATTACAATCCTTGTGCTTATTGGGAGGAACTCCCCGAGGCGGAGGCGAGAGAATTGGAACGAGTATTTAACGAGAAACGAACGAATTGATATGGGAGGGATAAACGAGGCTACGGAGGTAGCCAGAGGGATAAGCGAACAGGGGTTCTTGGTGATGACCGCAGCATTCTTCTTGGTGTTGTCGGCCATGATGATGGTGGCCTGCTTCAAGTGGTTCAAATCGATTATCACCAAGAGCATGGAGGATTACGGCGAATCCCTGAAAGAGCTTATCGAAAAGACGAACGACCAGAATAACATGCTGTCCGACATATCGGAAGGTCTGAGACCGGAAACGCAGCTTCGGATAAAGAACATGACGAGTGAATTTTTCAACCTTTCCGCCAGACGGGTTTTGGAAATTATCGAACAAGTTAGGAAGGAAAACCATATATCCGACAGGAATAGGACGCATGAAAAAATTATCGGAAATCTCACGAACCAGTACGAGGACAGGAACAGCCGTTTCGACTACTTTACCTATCGGGGTAAACGTCTTTCATGTTATACCAATCCTGAATGGATAGACTGGGTGTCAGAGGTTGTCGAGAACGAGATATATGCCCATACGGTGAACGATGACAGGGCTAAAACCAATGTATTTTCTGTCTATGACCGTATCAAGCTCGATTTTTATCACCGATTAAATAACGAATAATATGAAGAAAATTTTGGAAAGAATCAAAGGGTTGTTATTGTCTATTCCCCACGACAAGCTGCTGCATTTTATCGCAGGAGGTGTCATCGCCTCTTTCTTCGCCATCGTGATAGGTGCGACGGCGGAATATTGTGTGCTGTTCTCTGCCATAGCGGGCTGTATCAAGGAGGCTGTCGACGAGTGGAGGAAGCCGGGGGCTTGGTCGTATGCCGACCTGCTGGCAACCATACTGGGCGGGCTGATGATTCAAATCGAGGTTTGGATTGCCTGACGAAAAAAATGAATTTTTATAACCCGGAGACGGGAAAGCGTTCTTTGACTTCTTGGAATCACCGTTTGATTTATGTTAAATATGAATCAAAACCAAAATCTTATTTGCAAAAAGGATTTCTTATACCTATTTTTGCATGGGACATAATTACGTCTTTGGTACACGTTTATCCCCATTCTTAATGGTGGATAAGCCCGACAAAGTCCTATTAAATGGAGAACTTTTAGATATGGCAGACAGAATCCAAATTGCACCAGAACGGTATGTATGGGCTTTGAATAGAGCTGGACATACAGAAGGCAGCTATATGGATAGCCACCCTAAGAGTCATATACAGGAATGGATTTCAGGAGAAATAAGACCGACATATAAACAGCTAGATGATTTCGCTAAAAGTGTCAATCTTCCTGTTGGTTATCTTTTTTTAGAAAATCTGCCGGTAGAAGAAATTCCTATCCCCATGTTTCGAGGTGAAGCAGGACAACAGAATCATTTCAACTTGAATGTATATGACACGGTAATGAATGTACAGGCAAGACAAGAATGGTTGGAAGAATATCTTAATGAGAATGAAATAGATACATGCAAATTTGTCGGTTCAATAAGCACTAAAACCTCAATAAGTGAAGCTGTCAGCAGACTACGTTCGATATTGGAGCTTGAAAGCAGATGGGCTTTTAGTCTGTCAACTCCGGATGCGGCGGTCAGCCTTCTTGGACAAAAGTTGGAGGATGCCGGTGTCTTTTTAGCATACAATGGCGTTGTTGGAAATAACACTCATAGAAAATTGAAAGTAAGTGAGTGCAGAGGCTTCGCATTGGTAAATGAAAAGGCGCCGTACATATTTGTTAATAGTGCGGATAGCAAGAGTGCCCAACTCTTTACTCTCATTCATGAAACTGCACATCTTATGCTTGGCGTAAGTGCAGGTCATGCAGGAAGCGAGGGCTTTCATCATGAAGCTACCGAAAGATATTGTGACAGGGTGGCAGCTGAATTTCTTGTTCCGGCATCGGTGTTACGTGAAATATGGAATAATGACACGAAATCGGCCTCACTAAGATTTAAGGCCAGCGAATTAGTCATCGCAAGACGCGCCCATGATTTAGGACTTATGTCTGACACGGATTACAAGGACTTTTGGGCAATATATAGCCAACGCCAGATTTCAGCCAAAAAGAAATCCTCGGGAGGAAGTTTTTATCTGACAAGCGTCAAACGTGTAGGGCGTAGTTTTGCCATTCATGTTAGAAACGCAGTCAATAACAGGCAGCTTGGTTATACGGAAGCATATCGTTTAACCGGATTATACGGAAAAACGTATGATCATTTTATGACCCATAACATTTGATACGGCATGGAATATTTATTCGATACAAATATATTCGTAGAATCCAAGAAAAACCTGCCAATGGATGTCTGGCCAATATTTTGGACAAAGATGGTTGAGTTAATCAATTCCGGCATAATTCACTCCATTGATAAAGTTAAAGAAGAAATCGACAGAGGTGGAGACGAACTCACGGAGTGGATTCATAACAATGCTCCCAAAGGATTCTTCCTGACACAAGATTCTGCTGTATTAACTAAATTGGCAGAAACAATTTCTTGGGCTCAGAGTTGTTCTATAAATTTTACTCAGTCTGCGATTTCCGGATATGCGAGTGTTGCAGATTCTTATCTTGTTGCAACGGCAGCTGCAAAGAATATGGTTCTAGTCACATATGAGAAAAGTAATCCACAACGTCGAAACCGTGTTATGATACCTGATGCTTGTAATGCGATAGGTGTAAGAAGCTGCGATTTGAATACAGCATTTAGGGATTTGGGTATAAAGATTTGAATATATCTCATACATTCGTTACAAGCGGTGATTCTAAAAAAGTCACCGCTTTTTTTGTCGCCAAAAATGAAGAATGGATATGAAATACTTCACGATGAAAGAACTCACAAAGAGTTCGACGGCAGATAAACTGGGTATAGACAATACCCCGACGACCGAAGCGTCTGTTGCGCTGTCGAACCTTGTCACCCATGTTTTAGACCCCTTGCGGGAGATGTACGGGAAGGCGATAACCGTCAATTCGGGCTATCGTTGTCCCAAACTCAATGCCGCTGTGGGTGGTGCGAAAAACAGCCAGCACATGAGGGGTAATGCGGCGGATATAACGGCAGGGAACAAGGAGGAGAACAAGAAACTGTTCGAGTTGATTCGGGATAACCTTCCCTTCGACCAGCTTTTGAACGAGAGCAATTACAGCTGGGTGCACGTGTCTTATGTGTCGTCATCGAAGAATCGGAAACAAATACTGAGCCTATGAGACATATCGTATTCCTATTGTTGTTTTTGGCCGGCTTGGCTGCGACGAGTTGTACCAGACATGTGTATGTTCCGGTGGAGACGACAAAGAGCGACACGGTGTATCTGAACCGGGTGCAGCTCGATTCCATATACATGCGGGACAGTGTTTTCATCGATAAATCGGGAGACACGATACGGGAGTTCCAATACAAGTACATATACAGGTTCAAGGACAGAATCGATACGCTGTATATATCCAAGACGGACAGCATACAAGTACCCTACCCCGTCGAGGTAGTAAAGTACAAGACTCCTCAATTGTGCTGGTGGACACTCGGTGGCATTGTCTTGCTGCTTGTCCCTTACATCATGAAATTGATAACAAAATTGAAAGGACTGGGTTTCTTGATATAATTTGATTTACGACTCTTTTGGGGCTTCGGAGTATAAAGAGGAAAGCCTCAATCTCTTGCTGCTCTTCCAAAACTAACAAGAGACAACATCACGGGGAATGTTACGAGGCTTTCACAGCCTTTAAACAGGAACGTGATGTTTTTTATTGTGTCAACAATCTATAATTTAACAAATATTTAAAAAGGCAAGAGATATGAAAACCAATGAAATCTTTGAACACGTCTTGCAAATCGTTTGCGAGGAATGTGAGCTGTGTTACGGCGAATTGATTAACGGGGCGAACAAAAATGCGGTCGACGCACGTTGCCTGCTCATCTGTGCGTTGGTATCGCTCGGCTTCTCCGAGGAGAACACCGCCGCTTATCTTTCCATGACCCGACAGGGAGTGAACAAATTGAAAAACAGCCTGAAACAGCGGTGTTCGGGAAGTTTTATTCTGACAACGACAAATCAACGGGTCAGCAACAGGATAGCCACCGAAATCCGAGGATAGCAACGGCAATAGCCATACGTTTGTATGCGGCCGATATTGGCCGTAACCATCAATTATATCTATATGGAAAGAACGTATGTTTTCAATCAAGAGCCCAATGGTGGCGGAAGCAAGTTCGACATCATGGCTTTATTGCCCAACCTGATGGGTGGTAAAGGGGTCGATCCCGGACTCTTGGCCCTTCTCAATCAGGGAAGGAACAATCAGGACGCTTGGGGCGGAGGCATGTGGTGGATTTGGATTATCCTGCTGTGGTTCTGCTGGGGCGGTAACGGATTCGGAGGTTTTGGCAACCGGGGCGGGCTTCCTGCCGAGTTGAACGGCGATGTCGGACGTGAATACCTGATGTCGGCCATTCAAGGGAACGGTAATGCCATCAACCAACTCGCCTCGTCCTTTAACTGCTCTACCCAACAGTTACAATCCGCCTTGTGCAACATTCAGGGCTTGATTCAGGGTGTCGGCAACCAAGTGGGCATGTCCGCACAACAGATCATCAACAGCATTCAATCGGGTAATTGTACGCTGGCGACTCAAATCGCAGATTGCTGCTGCAAGACGCAAAACGCAATCGAGAGACAAGGATATGAAACCCGTATCGCCACCTCAGAACAAACCCACTCCCTCGTGGACAGCGGCAATGAGAACACTCGTACCATTTTGGCGAAGCTGGATTCTATCCAAACTCAGGCTTTACAGGACAAGATCACCGCTTTGACGGCAGAGAAGGCTACTTTGGCGGCTGAAATCTCCCAACGTAACCAGAATGCGACCATTCTCAATGCGGTAGGGCAACAGATTGCTCCCCTCGCTGCCGGTTTGCAGGCTCTCCAAAGCGATGTAGACGGCATCAAGTGTAAATTGCCCAATACCGTTCCCGTGGTATATCCGAACATTCAGGCTGTAAACACGGACTTGTACCGGGCTGCCGCTTATGGAGCTTATGCGGGCGATGTCGCATACGGGCGCAGCGGTTACGGATGCGGTTGCAACAACTACTGGGGTTAATTCCAGTAAGAAAGGAGGTATATATGTGGCCTAACTTTTTTACAGGGTTTCCCTTTCCGTTCCCGACGCTGGGCAGAGTGAATTACAACACTCTTCCTACGGTGGCGGTGACGGTCGGCACGGAGAACGTGACTTTGGAACTTCCAAACCATGCATTCCGTAACAGGGACTATGTGGGAGTATTCTATATCAATCTCCGTCAGGCGATACCCGCCGGAACGACCGCAACGCTTCCCATTCTCATCGGGACGAACGGGGACACGAGACCTCTGCTGGCTTACAACAACGAGCCGGTGACGGTAGAGAATATCGCCGGTACGGGGATCTATGAAATCCATTACAACAAGTACACCAACGAAGTGTACCTTGTCAACGGTGGGTACAGACCTACTACGGCGACGGCGGCAACCAACGTCGCTGCCAAAAGCAAATAATTAACCGGGGCTGCCTTTTATCGGGCAGTCCCATTAAATCAAAAAAACTATGTTTCAGAATCTTCGAGCAAACAACCAGTTATTTATCCTTCATAAGGACGAAAATCCCTTAGTGGATATAGGTTCCGTCGTCAGCGTTTCGGCTGCGAAGCCCAAGTACCCCATGCCGACACCTATCGGTCAGATACCTCAGATGGAAATGGTGGTGGACGTGGTGGTCTGCGTGAACGGGCAGAACACGACGTTCCAGAACTTGCCGGCAGGGGCGGACATCGCTGACTTCGGGCAAAACGGCAACATAGTCATATCTTGTTCCAGAGAGGCCATGAACTCGGAAGTGTCGGCTATCCGGCAAAAGAGCTTGGACGAACTGAACCGGCGTAATTACCACGAGAACGTGATTGCCGGGTGCGACAAGATATTGACAGTTTTGAATCCCGAATTTGCGGAAAAGCAAAGGCAGGAGCAGGAGATTGCCACCCTCAAAGGGCAGATGTCCGAAATGAGCAGAAGCATGGCCGACCTAATGGCCATGAACAAAAAACTGATGGAACAGCTCGGTGTTGCTGAAACTAAAAACAAAAAGTAATATGGGAATGTGGTCAATATTAGAAGAAGGCCGTGGATATGAAGGATTCAATGAACGCGGCGGTAGAGAGCTCGAAATGGCCTACAAGGAAGGTTGCGAGCACGGCTACAAGAAAGGCTATGAAGCTGCCATGCGGGAAATGCAGGGCGGCGATATGGGCTTCCGTGGCAATAATGGCGGCAGTTACGGCGGCGGGAATTATGGCGGAGGTTCTTCCAGTGGAATGAACAACCGTTATACTCCCGGTTATCCTCCTTCGTACTATGACGAAATGGGGGAACGCAGACGCAGACGGGCCAACGGCGAGTTCTATTAATCGGGAGGGGAGAAATCCCCTCTCTTTTCAAAAACATAAAAAAGCAGTGTTATGAACCAACGATTAGACATTTATGATATTTTCCCCTCCGGCATGACTGAGTACCTTTCCCGATACGGCTGGCACTTCTCCAAGAACATGTGCGAGTGGGCGGTTTCCAGAATGAAGGCCGAAAACAAGGCCACCGGAAAGAAGGAGGAGATAAAAGCCCTTTCGAAAGAAGATGTAGAGGTCATCTTGACACAGGCGGGCGTGAAGTTGGAAAAGGCCAAAGGGTACGACCATGTATTTGTCGCCAATATGGGTAAGGCCGACTATTTGAAATCATCGATTCCCGACGATACCCATTTGGCTCTTTTTGTAAAGGACTATATCGACGACCCTGACGGTTACGACGGGTTGCCCTTTACACGTTTCTATGCTGACTGTATAGGTTCGGGTACTCCGATCATGTGGGAAGATATGTTATAAAACATGATTGTTCAGGATTTCTACATAGCGAAATACGACTGGCACGTAAGGGTTTTTTACGCCGTTACCACCTACTGGACAAACACCATACTCCGGGAGCTGGAACGGATCGGTTGTACGGGGAGTAATCTGGAAAATGCTTTCAGAAGTTTGTCGTCCGGTAACTTGAATACAGGACTTACCTATTCCAATTTCGAGCATCGACGGACGGTGATGGTAATTGCCATGACGACGAGTCCCGAACAGTTCCAAAACTCTTGGGACCATGAAAAGGGGCATTTGTGCAGGCATATATCCCGGACGTTCGGTGTTGACCCTTATGGGGAGGAAGAACAGTACCTTCGGGGATATATCGGGCAGAAGATGTTCCCCGTGGCGAAGAAGTTCCTATGTGAGTGTTGCAGAAAGAAATTAATTCGGGAAGTACATGGAGATAGCTAAAATCATACAAGCCATCTGTTCCGGCAAGTCGAGGAAGGAGGTTTATAACCTGCTTTCGCCGGAAGAGAAGGATACCTTGAATCGGTTTGCCGATAACGGTCTTTTGAACAGGAGAATGAGGCGAAAATTTCAAAGGAATATTCGGAAATGCAAATGATGAATAGGGAAATGCCGGGGTGAGAAGCTCCGGCATTCGTGTTTTGTTAAATATTGATAAATCATGAAATATTTATACTATAATATTTTGTATATACAATAAAATGGAGTATCTTTACCATGTAATCAAAAACAAACAGTAACCAATTAAAATAGAGTCATGTTACAGAAAGGTACAGAACAATACAAAGAAGCTCAGGAATTATCCAACAGACTTCAACAGATTGCTAACTATGAAAGATGGAATAATAACAATTCGTATGAGTTGCATTTCAACCCGTTCTATCGGTTTTTAAACGAAATAATCAAGTTGAATGTGTTTGCCTCCAATGTGGCCAAAACGATAGATGAAAAATGCACTTATCCGAGTTTCAAGATTGCCAACATGTCGAGTAAGCAAGCATGGATACTTGCCTGTGCGGCGATCGAGAATAACATAAATCTTGAAGATTGTTATACACCAGTATGGGCCAAATAATTATAAATAAAAATTACTTATATATGGAAACGAAAAGAACAATGGTATTATCATTTCATGTTTGCCGAGGTGGCAGATTCTTTAACCCCGGTCATGTTGAATTTGTCGGAGAAGAAACATTCTCAGATGTGTGTAGCATGTTGTCAGATCGCTTGTTCACGAAAGACAGGGACGAGCATGGGAGGTTCTGCAAACCCTATATTGCAGACGAAGTGGGCACTGTCGTTAGTGAGGACGACGAGAACGGAAGAACAGGAGAGATAGACTTCGATGGTGATTATGACAGATATTATACTATCGAGATAGAGGATATAGACGACCTCAGCGACTCGGAATTGGAAGCCATAAGGGAGTATAAAGGGTATATAAGCGAAGATCTTGAACATCTTGTTAAAGTCGATGACGACGAGGAAAACGAGGAGGACGAAGAATGAAAAGGGAATTTCCACTATTCATTGTAGACCATAACCGGGCGCACAAGTTCGGAGAAGTCGACTTCATATACTGCTCGGACATAGACAATGGATTCATCGCCAAAGTCGAGTATATAGACGGTATTGTCGAGGAAGTCGGAGAGGATTACCGCATAGAGCCCGGATTGTCAGGATCTAATATTTCCGCAAAGATAAGCATTAAGCGTATTACAGGTAAAAATCCTGATAAGACTAAAATACGGGGGCTTTTAAAACAGGCTATGAAGTATTATACATCGCTATCGACATTCTCGGCAGACATCGGCAATATTACGGTTCGGCAAATGGTGTTGTTCATTGATACGCTGATTTTAGACGGTCGTAAGAATGCAATTGCAGCAGGTAGTGATTATAATTATAGGAATACGGTATTAACATCTATCGCATTTTTAGAGGCGATAAAGAAGGAATTAATAGGAGTATGACAATAGAAGAGTTATCGAAACAAGTGCGTAAGATTCGCGAAGAAAAGGGGCTGTCCCAATATAATATCTGGAAACAGGGTATGAACTTTGGAACAGTCATTGCCATTGAAAGTGGGAAGAATGTCAACTTGAACAACTTCCTTAAATATTGTGAGATCGTAGGAATTGATGTAACTTTGGAAGAGAAAAAACAAACAGATAATACATTCAACAAATATAAAAACAAGCGTAATATGAATAATTCAAATCAACAAATTTGCATTGGAAAAACGACCGATAGTTTCGAAGTGCTAAAAAAGTTATGCGAAGAAAAGGCTAAATCTTTATTGTTAACAATGGATTTTTCTTCTGAACCGACAAAATCTTTATCTTTTTGGACTTCAGATTTTCCTGAACTTATTTGTATTGGTAATTTTTTTAAAGAAAAAGAAGGTAACATACATTATGATTTAGATTTCTCACAAAGCACATTATAGCATTTGTAAGCTGATTGTATATAATAGGCTGTCCCAGATTCTATTTTGAGGCAGCCTATATTTTATTCTCCTTTAATTAACTTGATGTATTGTAAATTAGAGATGTCATATTTGTCTGGATTGTTTACATAATCAATAACAAGATTTATCACACATGAAGCTTGCTGTTTCCTTACTTTTGTATAATATCGTATTACACCTCTTGATGTATCAGAATGTCCCAAACAATAATCGATAATAGAATCTGGAACGCCTAATTCAGATGCCATTTGAGCAAATGTTTTCCTCGCTGAATAATAAACAACCTTTTCCTTTATCCCCAACTCCTCGCACATTTTTTGTATGCACTTTGACAAATAGCTCCTAAAATTATTATATGACAGTTTGTATCCGAAATCTAATTTCCCGGTTTTATTATTTATCCATCTTTTTATGATTGGTTTTGCGCATTCTGGAATATCAAAACTAGTAACAACTTGTTCATCTGTCATATTCTTTGCTTTTTGTCTTATATATGAAATTATATTCATATTTCGGAAATCTATATCTAATAAGTCTATAAGGTTTATACCGCCCAAATAGAATGATAGGCAAAATAAATCACGAGCCATAACTAATTTTTTACTTGTTGGGTTCGATAATCTAATCATATTTATAGTTTCGACACTAACACATATATCTCTTACCCTTGATGCCGATATTTTAATAGAATTAAATGGATGCTCTTGTATTATAACATTATGCTCTTTAATAGCACGATTGATTATTGTTTTTATATTTCTTAATTCTATAGAAATCGAAGCTTTCGACAATGATTTTTTTCTCAAAAACTTATCATAATTACTGATAATATCCTTATTTATATCTGTGATAAGAAGATCTCCATTTGTAAATTCTGTAAATTTACGTAAACTCCTATCCATGATACCAGCATATCCTTTTTGGTTATTTTCTAACAAAGTTTTAATATACAGTTTACATATTTCAGCAAAAGTAGGAATCTCATCACTGGACGAATTTTCTAACATATTCTTCAGTTGAGCACTTGTATATAGACCTATGTTTCTTATATTATCTAGTTTTTCCTGATATAAATTAAGAAGATTTCTCAGCTTTGTATTAATGATAGCCGCATCATTTCGTTTAACAACTTGACCATTTTTAAATTGAGATTCAGAATCTATTACGAAACGGGTAACAATGTAGCTTGTCACTTGCTTATGACATATTGCGATTCTAATTTTATGAGAACCGTTTTTTAACTTCTTTGCAGGAATAATTGTTAATTTGATAGTAGCCATAATAGATTAATTAAAAGGACTCGTTTTCGACAAGTGATTTCGTCCACCACTGGACAGAAATACCTTTTTTTTAATCTTTTAATGGTACGGTGGATTTTATAATAGAGAGCCTAACTATCAGAATATTAAGCTCTCTATTCATCGAGCGGCAAACGAGACTCGAACTCGCGACCCTCAGCTTGGGAAGCTGATGCTCTACCAACTGAGCTACTACCGCAGTTTTTCATTTCTTATTACGGGGACAAATGTAGAAGTTTTTTTTCTACTTTACAAATTATTGCCGTATTTTTACCACATAGAAAAATCATAAAAACGATATGGTAAAAATTGGTTTGTTGTCCGACACCCATGCATGGTGGGACGACCGTTACGAAAAATATTTTGCCGAATGTGACGAAATCTGGCATGCCGGAGATATAGGCTCAGTCCAAGTCGCCGACCGGTTCGAAGCCTTGAAACCATTTCGGGCGGTATACGGGAACATCGACGGTCAAGAGTTACGGATTCGCTATCCTCAGCACCAACGTTTCAGCATCGAAAATACCGATATATGGATAACACACATAGGGGGCTATCCGGGCCGATATGCACGCGAAGTGACCCCGGAAATATACATACACCCACCCCAATTATTCATATCGGGTCACTCGCATATCTTGAAAGTTCTTTATGACAAAACCCTACACTGCCTGCACATCAATCCGGGAGCCGCAGGAATGTACGGATTCCACAAAAAACGCACATTGGTACGCTTCGCTATCGATAAGGGAGAGTTTAAGGATTTAGAAGTTATCGAACTAGCTGATAATCGATAAGTACAAAAATCAAATATTCAACTCCTGACGAACGGTTTCGATAAATTCCCAAAATACCGAAGCGAAAGGTTCGATAATAGAGCGTTTCGGTTCACCCGAGGGAATGAGCGCATGCAATCCACCTTTGAAACAACGCACATCTATGCGGGTTCCCATCTCTATGGGCTCTCCGTCGAGGTGTATCGCACCGGGCTTTTCCCTCTTAATCGTAAGCGATTCGGTCGTGAAGCTCTTGATATTGGAATCTTGATCGATATGTTTGGTAAATAGCAAAAGAGCCAATGCAGCCGTATCGAACGGGGTAAAGGGCATAAGCACCGTGACATCGATTTTCCCGTCCTGCATGCTGGCATGAGGGGCTATATAAGCATTATTACCATATTGCGAGGCATTGCCGCAGGCAATCAAGAAAGCCTTTTCGGTCACCGTTCCGTCACGCATTTCGATTTGATAAGTTTCCGATTTATATTTGAGATACTCCGTAAGAGCCTTAGCCACATACGACAATTTTCCTCGGCGTTTTCCTTGCGCGAATTTCAAGCTCACCAATGCATCGAAGCCGACCCCGCAAGTGCAGAAAAAAGGGCGATCGTTTGCCGTACAATAATCCAAATCCACGATCTGCCCGTCGTTGATAATTTCGAGAGCTTTTCGCACGTCCATCGATATACCCAAATGGCGGGCAAGCCCATTGCCCGAACCTACCGGAACGATAGCCAATGCCGTGGAAGTATCGATAAGCTCCCGGGCTATTTCGTTGCAAGTCCCGTCTCCGCCTACGGACAGCACGATGTCCACACGTTCGTCCACGGCCCGGCGAGTCAATTCGGCTCCATGCCCCGCATACTGTGTAAAAACACATTCCACCCGATATTTCGAAGGGTCTATTACTTCCCTTATCAGAGCAGGGATTTCTTCCTTATCTTTTGTTCCCGATATAGGATTTATAATAGCTAAGAGTCTTTTCGGTGCAGACATAGAATTTTCTGTTTTCGAAAAAGCATAGGCAAAACCCGTACATGGAATGAATACAAGACATTCGAACAATCCCGATTCATTAAAACTTAACGGCCCGATTGCCATAGCGGGTGACAAAGGTACGAATTTTTCCCAAACTTTTACAAACCTATAACACGCTTCCGACTTTACGTTATAAACTAAATGATAAAATGGACAACAAAAAACTCGTATTTCTCAAACAACTTAGTACCTTTGTAGAAGATAGGAGTCTTTGGGTAGAACCAAATCGGAAATACGATTTCCGTTTGTCTCCGAACCCACCTTTCGCTATATTTGTAGAATATAGGCTGCGGTTCGGCATAGTCAAGTCTGAAATAAAATTTCCTATTGACTTTGCACTAACCTTTCACTATATTTGTTGTTTATAATATAAAGCGAACATTAACTAAAAAAGATATATTCCATGAATGCTTTTCAAAACCCATTAATACGTATTATAGCCTCTATCGCCGTAGGCTTGTTACTCATTTTATATCCGAATGCCGCTCTGCCTACGATTCTTTTAATCATCGGTATTCTCATCGGATTACCCAGTCTATACGCTCTCCTCATTTATCTATTGAGCGAAGATAGAAATAAGTTACCCTTCCCCGTTTTATCCTTAGTGATGTTGCTGTTCGGTTGTACGCTTATGCTGTTTCCCGGCTGGTATATAGGCATTACGGTATATGTTTTGGGTGGAGCGCTGGTATTGATAGGAGTTTATCAAATACTCTATCTGCTGACACTTAAAAAGAATCTGAGGAGCAAAGCGGGTTGGCTCTCCTATCTGTTACCGGCTATCGTTCTGCTCATCGGCATAGAAATTTTGGTCAATCCATTCTCGGCGACCGAGAGGGTTATGGTGATTACTTTCGGAGCGGCAACACTTCTTTACGGTATCACTGACCTGATTTACTATATCCGGTTAAAATAAATTCCGTAAAAATTATTTCTCAAAAATCTATGGAAAGCCTCAGATTTATCTGACGGCGAGTAAGGTAATTGGGCACGGCATATTGCGCATTGGTAATATCCGTCACCCAATAGTACGAGTTCACATTACTTATATCGAACAGGTTAAAGACATCTATTCCTATCCACACGCTTTTCAAATGACGTAAAACGCCTTTCTGCAAAAGTTTATCTTCACCTCCGACCAAAATACGGGAAGCTCCTATATCGACACGCTTATATGCCGGAGCGCGGAAATAACCTGCCTGTCGGCCTTTCCGAGGCGAACCCACCGGCAAACCGTCGGCAAAAATAGCCCGTAGACTGAATTTATACTTCGGGAACCGAGGTACATAATCTTGAAAATAAAGCCCCACACTATATCGTTGGTCGGTAGGTCGAGGTAATTTCACGCCATTGATTTCCTCCTGTGTCTTCATCAGAGAGAACGTAAGCCACGAGTCGACACCGGGCACGAACTGCCCGAAGAGTTTCATATCCAATCCGGCGGCATACCCTTTCGCCTCGTTCTGCCCGCTGTACCACACCCGCAGATTATCTACTTCATAAGGAATAAGATGGTCGAGTTTCTTATAATACAACTCTGCCGTAAATTTGAAAGGTCTGTCCAATGCCCGGAACGAATAATCTCCACCCAGCACCACATGGATAGAACGTTGAGACTTGATATTCCGATTGAGCTGCACGACATAATTGTTAGCGGCATCACAAACCGTGTCGCGCAACTCCTTATAAAAAGGAGCTTGATAATAAAGCCCGCCGGCCAGACGAGTCGTTATCTGTTCGTTGGCAGCCGGAATAAAAGAAATCGACGCACGAGGACTGATAAGGGTCTCTTTGTTGAACCCCCAATAAGAAGCCCTCAATCCACCGGTAAAGATAAAGCGCCCCCACAAAGTACGTAACCGGTAGGTATCTTGCAGATAGGCCGACAAACGATGGCTCTCCATATCTTGTCGGGAAAACAAGTTATAAATCATCTCGACCGATTGCCCCGTATGTGGCAAAGAATAGCCCGCCGAATCTCGCATCTCCCATTCCCTCACCCGGTCGTGTATCTTTTCGTATTGGTGGGTCAATCCCCACTTCAACTCATTCTGCCCCAATTTTGTAGCTCCTTTCAATGAAGTAGCCACCACCGATGCTCTCAACCGGTTACGAGCATGCTCGTGATAAGTCCCCACTCCAAGAGCTCCCTTATTCTCGGTCGACTCGCCGTCCTCGCTATTAGCCAAATCGTCCAACCAATACTGCCCGGCAATATCGTAAGTCACCAGTTCGTTCGTGACGAAAGCCGAGGTCATCAAAGCCCATTGAGTATATTTATCGGGGAAAAAATTCAACGAAAAAGCACCGAAATAAGTCTCGAACTTATCTTTTTCATAACCGTCGAAATAGACTTTAAACTGTTTGGCATCGGTCGCCGTACCGAATGACGTATTCCGCTCGTGGGGAGTAAATTTATAATTGTTAATGGAAATATTGCCCAGCAAAGAAGCCTCCCACTTCGGTGCGAATTTATAAGTAAGATAAGTTTGATAATCGAAAAAAGAAGGCTCGTATTCTCCTTTGGTATCGAGAGAACTCAACAAAGTAGAATTGGTTTTATAACGCACGCCGTGCAGTTGCGAGAATTTCTTGGTACTCTGTCCTACCGAAGCGGTAGCCCCTAAAAAACTGGCGGACACCGATCCTTCGAACGCTTCGGGATGCTTGTAAATAATATCGAGCACCGACGACATCTTGTCGCCATATTCGGCCGAAAATCCGCCCGACGAAAATCCTACGGCCCCTACCATATCAGGGTTGATGATACTCAACCCCTCCTGTTGCCCCGAACGGACAGTCAATGGCCGATAGACCTCTATACCGTTGATATACACGATATTTTCATCGAAATTACCCCCTCGCACGGAATATTGCGAACTCAGCTCGTTACTCGAATTGACACCGGCAAAAGTCGTCAACATAGCCTCGATACTACCACCCGTCGCATCGGGCATCAATTTCAAATCCTTCGTGTCGATCGTCTGCAACGTACTCGTCTGCCGGCGATGAGTCGCCACGACAACCTCGTTCAACATCTTGGCGTTCTTGTTCAGACGTACCGACAAGGAAACATCTTTCGTGAGATTGAGCAACTGGCGGCGCTCCTCCCGATACCCCAAACAGGAATAAATCACCACGATGGAATCTCCTGCCGGAATGGAAAGCTGATACTCCCCTTTCAAATCGGTCATCGTTCCCATCGTCGTTCCTGCCACACGCACCGTAGCCAACTCTATGGGCTGATTGTCGCTGTCATACACGCGTCCTGTCAGCTTCACACGCCCCTGTGCCGCCAACTGAAAAACCGCGCCTATCGTGATAAAAAGGAATAATATCTTGTATCTCATCGGGATTCTATACACACTGTGCCTCTTTCGTCGAAGGCACATTTATTAAACGGGAAAAAACTCCGTTCAGTATACGGCCGGACGAAAAGTATCAAAAAAAGTTTCTACCATTAACCGTAGAACAACAAGGTTATTGTATCTTTGCAAACGGAAGTTACGAAAAGAGTGTAATTTATTGGAAATGAGCATTGGGTAATCGCTCATAATAGTAATAGGTTACGAATTAGTTAGTTATCTACTGCATTATTCTTCTGTGCGTTGCGTAACCTTCAAAGAACTCTTCGTATGCAAAAGTAACAATAAAACGGGA